>OGUQ01000009.1_pt1 | contig 213296 bp, 198 predicted proteins | sample 1574701 | NCBI WGS metagenome assembly OGUQ01 (sample SAMEA2582087, study PRJEB24529) | metagenome | biome: Human gut stool | place: China | collected 2011 | reverse complement strand
CGCGAGCTGGGTTTAGAACGTCGTGAGACAGTTCGGTCCCTATCTGCCGTGGGCGTTGGAGAATTGAAAGGGGCTGCTCCTAGTACGAGAGGACCGGAGTGGACGCACCACTGGTGTTCCGGTTGTGTCGCCAGACGCATTGCCGGGTAGCTAAGTGCGGAAGAGATAAGTGCTGAAAGCATCTAAGCACGAAACTTGCCTTGAGATGAGTTCTCCCTGTCTTTAAGACAGTAAGGGTTGTTTAAGACTAAGACGTAGATAGGTCTGGTGTGTAAGCGGTGCGAGCTGTTGAGCTAACAGATACTAATTGCCCGAGAGGCTTAACTATACAACGCTCAAGGGTTTTGGGTGTTGGAAGACGAAACAAACACAGAAAAGAAGAAAGTTTTGAGGTTAAATCAGCTTGTTTGGTTGTGAGCACTAGAGATAGTGGAACAGAAAGAGAGAGAAGAAGTTATTAAAGGAATAATCCTGGCGGCGATAGAGCGGTGGTCCCACCTGACCCCATACCGAACTCAGAAGTGAAACGCCGATGCGCCGATGGTAGTGTGGGGCATCCCCATGTGAGAGTAGGACACCGCCAGGTACTGAATGTGAACCCCGAGCTGAATGGCTTGGGGTTTTTGTTTTTAGATTTGATTTTAATAAAGTAAAAGTGCGGTCAAAATCAGAATAGTTTTATTAAAGATGTTTAAATCTTTTAATGAGAAAATAGAGGTGGAATGGTACAATCACCAAAATTTTTTATAGGATAAATAACACAAATGGCTCGTAAAAAGAAAAGTCGTAAAATTAGCGATATTATGCCAATTCGTAAATCGGATAAGAAACCTGAAGCACCGAAGCTATCAGGTAAGAAATTAACACGTTATGAATTAGATGCTAAAGCAAGAGAAGATAAGAAAAAACGTAAACATAAAGGTTTAGTATCCGGTTCTCGTCATAGTAACGCTGAACAAAATAAAAATAATCAAGTCGTTGAACAAAAAGATCCGCGTATTGGTAGCCGTAAAAAGGTTCCACTGATTGTTGAATTTGTGAATAAGCCTGAGAAAGGGATGACAATTCCAGCCGTAAAAGAACCGAAAAAACTTGCGCCTGAAGTTGAGTTAGAACGTTTAGAAAATAATGAAATTCTAAATGAATTGTTGGATGCCTTAGATGAAGGCAAAACGATTAGTAAAGCTGATCAACAATTTGTGGATGAATGCTTAGATCGTATTGCTCAGTTAATGGAAGAATTAGGTATTCAAGATGAAGATGAGACAGAGGATGATCTCTATCGAACCTTCGAGAAAATTGATATCAACCAATTCAGATAATTGTCATGTGGCCGATCATTTTAAGTATTATTGCTTTGGGAATTATTGCTGGCGTATCATTTTATGCTTTCAAATTACTTAGGAAGTTACGCCATCAAAACACTCTCATTAAACAGGCTAAAATAGCGCGTACAAAACGCCTAAAAGAGAGTATGGTAATTATCGCTAAAGCGATGCAAAATGGAGATTGCAACCATTCAGAAGGGGTGATTCGTTTATCAATGCTTTTACTCCCTTTTGGACAATCTTTGCAACCATATCAAGCGATGTATGCACTTTATAACATTGTGAAAGAAATGCCTACGCATGAAGCTAGAAAAGCCTTATTAAAAAAAGAGAGAATGAAACTCGATCTTGAGCGAGAAAGTGCAGAAGCAAAATTTGAAGAAGAAATTATGTTGGAGTTACGTCAGTTTTTAAATGACGTAGATAAATTTGGGGAAGCTTAATGTCTGAAATTATTTGGGATCTTGCGTTAATTCAAAAATATAACCAATCAGGACCTCGTTATACATCTTATCCAACTGCATTAGAATTTAATGAAAGTTACACAAACGAAGATTTTATTGCAGCGGCTAATCGTTATCCGGAAAGACCACTTTCTCTTTACGTACACATTCCGTTTTGTCACAAACTTTGTTACTTTTGTGGCTGTAATAAGGTAATTACTCGTCATCAACATAAGGCGGATATTTATCTTGATTATCTTGAAAAAGAAATCAAAGCGCGTTCAGAATTATTCAAAAATCGTGTTGCGACTCAAGTGCATTGGGGCGGCGGTACACCGACTTATTTGACAGAAGAGCAATCTGCTCGTTTGATGAAGATGCTTAAAGATCATTTTACGATTGCGGATAATGCGGAAGTTAGTATTGAGATGGACCCACGCGAAATTGAGCTAGACATGCTTGATCATTTACGCAATATTGGTTTTAACCGAATTAGCATGGGTGTACAAGATTTCAATAAAGCGGTTCAAAAAGCGGTAAACCGTGAACAAGATGAAGAGTTTGTGAATGCATTACTTGTTCGTGCTCGTGAGTTAGGTTTCCAATCGACCAACCTTGATTTAATTTATGGATTACCACTTCAAAATGTGGAAAGTTTTATGTTTACATTACATAAAGTGATTGAATTAAATCCAGATCGTTTAAGTATCTTTAACTATGCCCATTTGCCAAGTCGATTTGCGGGACAAGCAAAAATTAAAGAACATCAATTACCGCCACCGGAAACTAAATTAGAGATCTTACAGAAAACTATCGAAACTTTGGGCAATGTAGGCTATAAGTTTATCGGTATGGATCATTTTGCTAAACCAGATGATGAATTAGCGATTGCTCAAGAGAAAGGTGTTCTACATCGAAATTTCCAAGGCTATACCACACAAGAAGAATGTGATTTGCTTGGTTTAGGTGTGTCAGCGATTAGTTTATTGGGTGATACATACGCTCAAAACCAAAAAGAATTAAAACATTATTATCATGATGTGGAAAATTCAGGAATCGCATTACATAAAGGTTTAGCGATGACAGAAGAGGATTGCCTACGCCGTGATGTGATTAAGCAGTTGATTTGTAACTTTAAGCTTGATTTTGCACCAATTGAAAAACAATATAATATTGATTTCAGAAAGCACTTTGCTGAAGATTTACAGTTATTAAAACCATTACTTGAAGATGGATTAATTTCTGAAACGGAAACAGGCTTACAAGTTTCGCCTAAAGGTCGATTATTAATTCGTAATATTTGCTTATGCTTTGATACTTATTCAAGAGCTGCAGCAAAGCGACAACAATTCTCTCGAATTATTTAGTTATATAAAAAACGGTCAAGATGTAAGTCTCGACCGTTTTTTCTTTTTATCTATTTTTATTCTGCGATACTTTCTAAAGCCCATAACTCGCTGAGATTTTCTCTGCGACGAATTAAGTGAGCTTTGTTTCCATCCACTAACACTTCAGCCGTGCGTGGGCGAGAATTGTAGTTTGAGGACATGCTTGCACCATAAGCTCCTGCAGAACGTTGAGCAATATAATCCCCTTCAGCAATAGCGAGCTCACGCTGTTTACCTAGGAAGTCAGAGGTTTCGCATACTGGGCCAACAACATCATAAACGGCTTTTTCACGCCCTAAAGTGCGGTCAATTTCAATGATGTTCATATAGGCTTCATAGAGTGCCGGGCGAATCATATCGTTCATGCCGGTATCGGTAATCGCGAAGTTTCGGCTTTCATTACTTTTTAAGTATTGAACTTTCGCCACTAAAATCCCCGCATTCGCCGCGATCGCTCGACCCGGTTCTAGAATAATTTCGAGATCTTCATAATCTTTTAATTTATTTAGTAACGCAGTTGCATAGTCACTTGGGTGAGGTGGCGTTTCATCAGTATAAGTTACGCCTAAACCACCGCCGAGATCTAAGTGTTTTAACGTGATGCCATCTTCTTTTAACTGTTCTATTAAACGAATGAGGCGATCCGTTGCATCTAAGAAGGGTTGTAATTCCGTAAGCTGAGAGCCAATATGACAATCCATACCCGTAATTTTCACATGAGGTAAGGTTGCTGCTAATTTATATACCTCACGCGCTTCATCTACGCTCACACCAAATTTATTTTCTTTTAATCCAGTGGAAATGTAAGGATGTGTATGGGCATCGACATCGGGGTTTACACGTAAAGAAATAGGCGCAATTTTCCCCATTTCGCCTGCAATTTGGTTGATGTGATGTAGTTCCGCGACAGATTCCACATTAAAACAACGAATGCCTACTTCTAACGCTCGCATAATTTCGGCACGAGATTTTGCTACACCAGAAAAGACCACTTTTGAAGCCTCTCCAGCAGCCTCTAAGACGCGTTCTAATTCGCCCTGTGAAACGATATCAAAGCCTGAGCCTAATTTTGCCATGACATTCAATATACCAATATTGGAATTGGCTTTTACGGCATAGCAAATTAAGTGCGGATGATCTCCTAAGGCTGAATCAAAAGCATGCCAATGGCGCTCAAGCGTGGCACGAGAATAAATATAAAGCGGTGTGCCAAATTCTTCAGCGAGTTGTTTGACGGGCAAATCTTCAACATAAAGTTGCTCGTTTTTATATTGGAAAAAATCCATGACGAATCCTTTAAGTGCGGTCAGTTTTTATTGTGTTTTTTGTGTGTTTTGCGGTTGTTCTTTTTCAGGGAAATATAATGGTCCTTTTACACCACAACCTGTCGCTAAGGTACAGAATGCACTGAGTAATAAAATAGAAAGTAATTTTTTCATTTTTCAATCTCTCTAATAAGTAAAATCTGCCTTTGCCAACGAGGCGAAAGGCTTTATAATTCACGGCATTCTATCAGATTTAATCGGAAAATTTTATGAATGTTGCAGAATTTCACCAAAATATTGAACAGGTTTGGCAAAAAATTGAAGAAGCGTTAGAGAATCAAAATTGCGATGTGGATTGCGAAACACAAGGTTCGGTATTCACAATCACATTTGATGACCGCTCACAAATCGTCATTAATAAGCAAGAACCGCTTCTTGAGCTTTGGCTTGCGAGCCGCTTGGGTGGATTTCATTTTGCCTATAAAAACAATGATTGGGTGGCAAATGATGGCAAACGTTTTTGGGATTGTTTAACCGAGGCGGTTGCCGCTCACGGAGAAACGGTAACATTCTAATGGCCGAACTCGCGGAACATGCCCCGCAAAAAACAGACTTAAAAACGACCGCACTTAATACGTTGCGGTCTGTTTTTGGTTACCAATCTTTCCGCAAAGGGCAGGACGAAGTGATTCATGCTGCATTAAGCGGTCAAGATGCCTTAGTGGTGATGGCCACAGGAAATGGCAAATCCTTGTGTTATCAAATTCCAGCACTTTGTTTTCCTGGTCTCACATTAGTGATTTCGCCTTTGATTTCTTTAATGAAAGATCAGGTGGATCAACTCCAAGCAAACGGTATTGAAGCTGATTTTCTAAACTCTAGTCAGACACCAGAACAACAACAGCAAGTTGAAAATAAGCTGATTTCAGGACAATTAAAATTATTATATGTTTCGCCTGAAAAAGTGATGACAAACAGCTTTTTTCAGCTGATTTCTTATGCTCAAATTTCCTTTATCGCCATTGATGAAGCCCATTGTATTTCACAGTGGGGGCATGATTTCCGTCCTGAATATACTCAGCTTGGCGGCTTAAAAGCGGCGTTTCCAAATGCGCCGATTATGGCATTAACGGCTACGGCGGATTACGCGACAAGACAGGATATTCTCACTCATCTTAAATTAGACCATCCTCATAAATACATTGGCAGTTTTGACCGCCCAAATATTCGTTATACGTTAGAAGAAAAATTTAAGCCAATGGAGCAGCTTACGCGTTTTGTGTTGGCTCAGAAAGGTAAAAGTGGCATTGTGTATTGTAATAGCCGTTCGAAAGTAGAACGTATAGCTGAAACTTTGCGAAATAAAGGCGTGTCGGCTGCGGCATATCATGCGGGAATGGAAACTGCACTACGTGAACGCGTCCAGCAAGATTTTCAACGAGATAATGTTCAAGTTGTGGTTGCAACAATTGCATTTGGCATGGGCATTAATAAATCCAATGTGCGTTTTGTTGCCCATTTTGATTTGCCGAGAAGCATTGAATCATATTATCAAGAAACCGGTCGTGCGGGGCGAGATGATTTACCTGCAGAAGCAGTACTTTTCTACGAGCCGGCTGATTATGCTTGGTTACAGAAAATTTTGCTGGAGAAACCAGAGACGCCACAACGTCAAATTGAGCAACATAAATTGGAAGCTATCGGTGAATTTGCCGAAAGTCAAACTTGCCGCCGTTTGGTATTACTCAATTATTTTGGCGAACATCGTCAAACACCTTGTCAAAACTGCGATATTTGTCTTGACCCGCCCAAGAAATATGACGGTTTAATTGATGCACAAAAAGTGATGTCGACGATTTATCGTGTGGGGCAGTGTTTCGGTGTGCAATATGTGATTGCGGTATTGCGAGGGATGCATAATCAAAAAATTGTAGAACGCCAGCATGATAAGTTAAGTGTTTATGGCATTGGCAAAGATAAAAGCAAAGAACATTGGCAATCCGTGATTCGCCAGCTTATCCACCTTGGTTTTATTCAACAAGTGATCGGTGAGTTTAATAGTGCAACGCTTCAGCTCACAGAAAGCGCTCGCCCTATTTTAAAAGGCGAAGTGCCGCTTGAATTAGCGATGCCACGCATTTCATCTATTAATAAAATTGTGCATACATCCCACAAAAATACAGTGGCAAATTACGATAAAGATCTGTTTGCTCGTTTGCGTTTTCTACGGAAACAACTCGCGGATAAGGAAAATATTCCGCCTTATATTGTCTTTAATGATGCGACATTGCAGGAAATGGCGCAATATATGCCAACAAGTAATATTGAAATGTTACAAATTAATGGGGTAGGTGCGATCAAATTAGAACGCTTTGGACAGCCATTTATGGCTTTGATTCGAGAGCATAAAGCAATTTTAGAAAAGGCAGAAAAAGAATAAGTGCGGTCAAAAAACAGAAGATTTTTCGACCGCACTTTTTTCTAGCTTGCACTTACATCTTGTTCATCGCGTAATTGACGGTCAAAGACTTGTGCACAATCATCGGTACCAGACCCATACCAAGTAGTATCACGTAATGCCACTTCACCTTTACGGTATTTTTCCACTTCGCTTTTCTTCACCAAATAACCCGTTACACGAATCAAATCGGTATTTTTAAGGTAAGTGGTGATATAGCGGTAACCTTGTGAAAATGAACCATCAATAATATCGACGACGGCATCTAAATGATCCACATAGGTTTGGTCAAAGGCAAACAAATCTCCCGTACCTGATGGGAAGTACTTATGGAATGGCGCCGATTGTTTTAAATGGGCCAGTAACGTAGGTTCTTCACCTACACGAATGCGATGTGCAGGCGCATTACGTTTATCTTCTTCATGATTGCTTGCGCCTACTTGAGCATGTAATAAATAACGATTGCCCGTGCGTTCAGCATACACGCCTTCATGGTTATCCGTGACTTCTTTTAATTTATCCATAATCAAGGTCGCAATTTCATCACCGCGTTGGCTTTTACCAAAGGTTTCGTTTAAGCCTTCTTGTTGCAATAAATGATTTGCCGCATCTGCGAGACCAACAATGGCAAACATTCCCGTAAAATTAGTACGTTTGATAAAACCTTCTTTTTCGAGGAATGAGGTATTGAAGAAGTTGCTTTCTTCCACTACAAATTTATGGCGTTTATCCATTGTGGAAAGTGCACATTTTGCTACGCGAGGTAAAAGCTCATTGACCATTTCATCCACAGTTTTACAGGCGCGAGCGATAGTCCCTAAGCGCAAGCGAGTGAGGGTATAAGCCCCGCCGCATTCGGGCAGTGCGTTATAGCAACTTGCAATACCATATTGTTCGCCTAAGTCAGAAATGTAGTAAGCATCATTGGCAAAAGATGGTTTAGAAACCAATAAGCACGCTTTTGCGGCTAATTCTGCAAATTCACGACTTGTTTTGCTCTTATCGTAACGAATGGTCATATTGGGTGTTGGTGCTTCCAACTCAATCACCGCTTTTAAAATCAAATGCCCTGCTTTGGTGTCATAAGGTCCAATATTGGCATGACAGAATGAATCCGGCACAGTTTTATCCACATGATTTAAGAAGCGTTTAATTTTGATGTAGTCTTGTTTTTCATCGGTAATAAACGGATCAAGTAGCATGTCTAAACGCCCAATGTAAACCGGGAATGTGGTAATGGAGGGCACATGGGAATATAAAATCAATAAGCCATCTAATACTTCATCAAGATCTTTTGGTGGCGGCAATTCAAGGAATTCACAGCCTTTTTTAATATACACATTGTAATCCGGCAAAATATAGCGAGGGCGATAAATCGCATAGCCTTCATTTAAATCACAGATCATTTGATTCTGAAGGAATTGCCATTCTTCATCTGTGTAGCCTAATAATTCACGAGGATCAAATAATCGCTCGGCAATATTGCCTAAACACATGAGTTTTTGTTGATAGGTGAGTGTATTGGATTTTACGGTGTCCAAAATATCTTGAAGAGATGCAAGCATAATCATGTCCTAATTTAAAAGGGTAGCCTATTTTAAGTCAGTGATCGGATGATGACAATTTTGACAATGTGATCTACATCACATTTATGATATTTATCAGTCAATTCGGTTATATCATATGACGTTAAAATGTTTGGGTTTTATAGGATTTCCCATTATGATATTAACGTTAAATATAAATGGGAATTATATGAAAAAAGCACGGGTGATTCCTCACACCAGTTGGGCCGCTAAATCGCTATGGTCAGTTGAAGGTAAAACGATGTCGATGCTCTTATTTGCATTGGCAATACTGGGCATTGGGGATGGCTTAATTGTGCTCGCTAATTTGGGTTCCTCACCTTGGACCGTACTTTCTCAAGGTGTGGCATTACAAGCTGATGTTAGTATTGGTTGGGCATCATTTTGGATTAGCTGTTTGGTGATGTTAGCTTGGATTCCCCTTAAGTTAAGATTTGGGCTTGGCACGATTTTGAATATTATCGTGATTGCTTTTTTTCTTGGTTTAACTGTGAAAATTGTACCTGAACCAACCGCACTTTTGAGTCGAATCTTATTCGGCGGAATTGGGCTTTTGCTTTATGGGCTTGGAACAGCATTATATTTAACCTGTCATCAAGGCGCTGGCCCGCGGGATGGATTAATGGTAGGGTTTTGTCAACGCCTTCATTTAAAAGTAGGCATTGTGAGAACAAGCCTTGAAGTGTCGGTTTGTGTGCTAGGTTATCTCCTCGGCGGCACAGTTGGCATAGGTACCGTTGTTTTTGCCGCCGCAATAGGTTGGATTGTACAGTTATGCCTAAACTCAATTGCCCGTTTGCCACATCTTCCGTACGAAGGGAATAATCTCAATTAAGGCATCATCAATCGAAATTAAGCCTAAATTCATTTCCTCTTTTCCTTTTGGCGGGCAGAAAGCAAGATGTTTATCTGCATCATTAATCGGCTTCCAACGACGAGGCTGAGATGAGCGACTGTTTGGATAGAATCCAATTGTAGGTACATTAAATGCACTGCTTAAATGCAATGGTCCAGTGGAACCCGCAATGAATAAATCCGCACAAGCCAGAGAGTGTGCAAAATCCACTAACCCTTTATTCTTATCGTAAACAATCACATTTTGGCTATCGATTTTTGCTGCTAACTCATGGTTTTTTTCACTTTCACCTGGTCCTGCCGTTAAGATAATCTGACAATCAAATTCGCTTAACAAGCCTTGTATTAATTGAGCATATTGCGACAATGAGAGACTTGTTGCTGAGCCACCTGTTCCACTATGCACAAATACCCATTTTTTATCTGCCAATAAACCGAATTGTTCTTGAAGAAAAACACGTTGATTTTTAACCGCACTTTCAGGAAGTGAAAGGTAAGGTGGTTTGGGTTCCACAATCGGCATGTTATGTTTCTTTAAGAACGCTCGAGCCAAATCTTGATTGTATTCTGCTTCAGATTTTTCTGAGCGTGAACGGCGTTGTGTTAAACGATGGTTATAAAGGATTTGCACCCATTTTGTCGCAGGTGCAAGACGATAAGGAATCCCACTTTTCCATGCTAATTTACCATTATGGGTATTGGAAAAGAAGCTAATCATGCCATCAAATTGCTGATCTTTGATTTCTTTAACAAGGCGATTGAAATCCACTTTGTCGTTCTTAACACTATCAATGATGACATCATCTAAATAGGGACAAATTTGAGCCAATGGGGCTGTATAAGCTGGCACAAGTGCGGTCAGTTTTAGCTCGGGATTTGAGGCTTTCAACATCGCAAAAGCCGGAAATGCTTGAACAAAGTCGCCCAGTTTATCGTTACGAATGACTAAAATTTTCATTATTCTGCCTTCTGATGTGTTCGTATTGCAGCATAAAACACAATCGTTAAGAAAAAGTAAAAAATAGTACCTGAATTATGTACCAAGAAACCTTGGCTTAAGCCATAAATCATCACAGATAAAATATGGGCAACACCTAACGTTGCAATCAGCTTGATCTCATCATTTGTGTTATTCAGCTTTTTCATAAAGGCACGTAGAGGAATAAATAAAACAGCAAGCAAGGCAAGCAGCCCGACAATTCCTCGTTTGGATAGGTCGTCTAAATATTGGTTATGGGCATGCGTAAATTGTCCAATGTTACCCGTGGCAATTTTTTCTTTTGTTTCTTGCTTACGTTTTTCTGTTGCGCCTTGAATGCCCCAACCAAATAAAGGCTTTTCTTTTGCCATTTCAAGTGCACTCTTCCACATTTCAAATCGAGCCCCAAGAGAAGTATTTCCATCATGGTTATCTAAGTAAAGTTGGATATCTTTTTGGGCAACGTCGATTCGTTCCATAATGCGGTTATTGGGCATTTGACTAATGCCAATGCTTGCAATCACAATAATCCCAAAGAAAGTCAGGAAAAAACGTTTTGAAAGAGATTGGCGATAAATATAAAGGATAACAACAAGCAAGACAGGTAATGCCACCCATCCACCTCGAGCAGTAGAAAGCAAGCTTCCTACGATGCCACATAAACCACCAATAACACTAAGAGTGGTTAACTTTACGTCTTTTTTATGATGGGCATAGAGGGCAATCATTAGGCTAAAAATACCTAATGACATAGAAATATCACCACCTTGAATATGCATAATTCGAGGATTTTGATCCGGATTAAGATTCAAGATAAATTTATCATAAAGCGCGATGCAGACAGAAACAATACTACCAAGGGGGATAGCGTAACTCAATACACAGGTTTTGATTGGATATTTTAATAATAAAAGTAAAACAGGAATTAAGAAAACAACACGACTTGCCGTATCTAGATCACGCATTTTTCCCCCGTTAATGCAGAGGGAAAGTACAAATGTAAGAAAATAAAAAAGGTAGCTATAAATTAACCATTTATCAACTTTCGATAAGTTTAAAAGTGGTTTCTTAATCAAAGCATGAACGCCATAACCTAAACCGATTAACATCAATAGAGCAGGCGCAGCATTATATCCACCTTTGACAATAAATATCGAAAGAAAGAAAAGCGTTACCGCAAAGTTTATTAGGGTGGCTAACCAATTTTGTTTTGTTATTTGCATAGATAAGAGCCAACATTCGGGTTATGTAAAACTAAAAAACCGCACTAACAAAGTGCGGTCTCATTTTAGTCTATTTTTATGGATTATAAAACATCAATGCAGTTTAAGTCTTCGAAAGATTGTTCTAAGCGTTTAGACATTGATTCTTCCATTTTACGTAACCAAACACGTGGGTCGTAGTATTTTTTGTTTGGTACATCAGGACCTTCAGGGTTACCTAATTGACCTTGGAGGTATGCTTCGTTTGTTTTATAGAAACTTAAAATACCATTCCATGCAGCCCATTGAGTATCAGTATCGATATTCATTTTGATTGCACCATAGCTAATTGCTTCGCGGATTTCTTCGCGGCTAGAACCTGAACCACCGTGGAATACGAAGTTGATTGGTTTTGCTGGTAGATTACGTTCTTTTGCAACGAACTCTTGTGATGCACCTAAAATAGATGGTTTTAATTTTACGTTACCTGGTTTGTAAACACCGTGTACGTTACCGAATGCAGCAGCAACGGTAAAGTTAGGGCTTACTGGGTTTAATTGGTCGTAAACGTAAAGCACATCAGATGGTTGGGTATATAAACGAGATTCATCGACATCAGAGTTATCCACGCCATCTTCTTCACCACCGGTGATACCGATTTCGATTTCAAGGGTCATGCCTAATTTATCCATACGAGCAAGGTATTCACGGCAGATTGCCATGTTTTCTTCCATTGGCTCTTCAGATAAGTCAAGCATGTGAGAAGAGAATAATGGACGGCCAGTTTCTGCAAAGTGTTTTTCACCCGCTTCAAGTAAGCCATCGATCCATGGAAGTAATTTTTTCGCTGCGTGGTCAGTATGAAGAATAACTGGCACACCGTATTCTTTGGCTAAAGTATGAACGTGTTTCGCACCTGCGATCGCACCTAAAACGTCTGGACGTGCACCGCTTGTTGGTTTGATACCTTTACCTGCGTAGAAAGCTGCACCACCGTTTGAGAATTGGATAATTACTGGTGCTTTCACACGAGCAGCGGTTTCCAATACAGCGTTTACGGAGTCTGAACCCACGCAGTTCACTGCAGGGATCGCGAAGTTGTTTGCTTTGGCATAAGCAAAGATTTTTTGTACATCTTCACCTGTTACTACGCCAGGTTTTACGATATCTAATAATTTAGCCATAGTTGTGTTTCCTTTTGTTTTGGAGGATTTATTCCTCCGTTTGAAGAATCAATATTTATCCCCTCTATGAGCACAGAGGGGATAGAAAGCATTTAATTAACCGTTCGCACGTTTTTCAAGAATTTCTACTGCAGGTAATACTTTACCTTCAACGAATTCTAAGAATGCACCACCACCGGTAGAGATGTAAGAGATCTTATCTGCAATACCGAATAAATCGATAGCCGCTAAAGTATCACCACCCCCTGCGATAGAGAATGCATCGCTGTTTGCAATCGCGTGAGAAATGATTTCAGTCCCTTTACGGAAGTTAGGGAATTCAAATACGCCAACCGGACCATTCCATAAAACAGTTTTTGCATTTTTGATGATTTCTGCTAATTGTTCTGCAGATTTATCACCGATATCGAAGATAGATTCATCATCTTTCACTTCGGTTACTGATTTTTCTGTTGCTGCTGCAGTTTCAGAGAACTCCAAACCAACACGTACATCAACTGGAACAGGAATATCTGTGCTTGCGGCTAATTCTTTTGCTACAGGGATTAAATCTGCTTCATATAACGATTTACCCACATTGTGACCTGCTGCTGCGATGAAAGTGTTCGCAATACCACCGCCCACGATAATTTGGTCAGCAATTTTTGAAAGAGAGTTTAATACTTCTAATTTAGTGGAAACTTTTGAACCGCCTACGATCGCAACCATTGGGCGAGCAGGTTCTTTTAATGCTTTACCTAATGCATCTAACTCAGCCGCTAATAATGGACCTGCACAAGCAACCGGTGCAAACTCCGCTACGCCATAAGTTGATGCTTGTGCGCGGTGAGCTGTACCGAATGCATCCATTACGAAGACATCGCAAAGTGTGGCATATTTTTTACCTAATTCAGGATCGTTTTTCTTCTCACCTTTGTTTACACGTACGTTTTCTAAAACAACGATTTCGCCTTCTTTAACATCGACACCGTTTAAGTAGTCTTGTACTAAACGTACATTGAAACCTGCGTCTTTTAAGTAATCAACAACCGGTTGTAAAGAGTCTTCAGGTTTGAATTCACCTTCAGTCGGACGACCTAAGTGAGAGGTAACCATCACTTTTGCGCCTTTCTCTAAAGCCAGTTTTAACGTCGGGATAGTCGCACGAATACGAGCATCAGATGTCACTTTGCCATCTTTTACTGGTACGTTTAAGTCCGCACGAATAAATACACGTTTACCTTTTAAATCTAAGTCGGTCATTTTGATTACTGACATAATCTTTCCTCTTGGGTTAGTTAAAATTAAACTCAAACATTATACCTAGTTCTGACTAGGTTGTAACGATGTAGATCAAATAAAAAAGCGAATTGTGCTTATTTTTGGCAATCGATTACTTCCCACTGGCGATTGTAACAAATGAATACTTCATTATGGCTTCCCCCTAAATAAGCGCCTTTTAATTGCGGATTATGTTGCTTCATCCATAGAAATAATTCTTTACGGCTTAATTGTTCATTTGGTAAAGAGAGCGATTCAAATAATGCTTTCTCTTGTTTGAAATAATCTTCTGCGGAATCAAAAGCACAGCTACCGTGTTTTTCCCATTCGCCTTGCAATAATTTTGCGCCTGGCGAGATTGAAAGGTAAGGTTCAAGCGTTTCAATTGGAAGCGGCGCTAAATCACCCTTACAAAAACGTGGGTGATCCGTAACAGAACGCGCATTCGCATTTTGCGGCCATAAGCCGTGCACTACCCAGCCAAATTGATTTTTTGTACTACATTGATATTGCGCTGAATCGGGTAAATTATTGCCATATTGCGCACGTTGTTTTTCACAGAATGCCGGCGACCAAGATAAAGCCAGCATATAATAATCAACAGGGGCATTCTTGTTTTGGCCAATAGCATCATCGCGCATGATGACATCATAATTACCAAAATCTTTGGTGTTTTTGACCGCACTTTGACTTTGTTGTTGTGTGGTTGTAGGGGCGGGTTTGGTGTCTTTTTTGTGTTCAGTGAAATATTGCCAAATACTAAATGCGGCAAGGGCAATAAGGGAAAGAGTGGAAACCTGTTTTTTCATAAAAATCCTGTTTAAATTTTGTCAATTTTGCTTTTGTCGGCTATAATTCGCCGCTTTCTCATATAAAGGAATGGTATGGCGTTACTGATCACAAACAAATGCACAAACTGCGATATGTGTCTCCCCGAATGCCCGAATGAAGCAATTTCAATCGGCGAGGAGATCTATGTGATCGATCCTGTGCTTTGTACGGAATGTGTTGGTCATTATGACACGCCAACCTGCCAAAAAGTTTGCCCGATTACAAACTGCATCAAGCCAGATCCTGAGCATCAAGAAAGCGAAGAGCAGCTTTGGGAACGTTTTGTGATGATTCACCATTCGGATAAGTTGTAGAATTTACCTGATCTTTTTCTTTTCGTCCAATGACTATGAATAAAACGAAGTTAATTAAAATCGCCATCATTCTGATTTATCTGTTCAGTCCGATTGATATTTTGCCTGAAGCGGTGCTTGGCCCATTAGGTTTGGTGGATGATGCGGCAGCCATTGCTTTATTGATTCGAATTTTATTGAAAAAATAAAAACTTGAATAAAATCAACCACACTTTGCTTTTCTCATTCTTGCAAAATTCCGTCAATTTCTCTAAACTACGCGCTGGAAAATTTCTTTCCTCATCATTTCACTTTAAACGCTACCCGTGAGTAGCAAAAGGGACCTCAATCATGACAAACGTCAATCAATATGGCTGGAAAGCCTTGATTGGATCAGCTGTCGGCTATGCGATGGATGGATTCGATCTTCTTATTCTTGGATTTATGCTTAGTGCCATTTCGGCAGATCTTAATTTAACCCCCGCACAGTCTGGCTCATTAGTCACTTGGACGCTTGTTGGCGCTGTGGTGGGCGGTATCGTATTTGGCGCATTAAGTGATCGTTACGGGCGTGTCCGTGTGCTGACTTGGACCATCGTACTCTTCGCCGTATTCACTGGTTTATGTGCAATCGCACAAGGCTACTGGGATTTATTAATTTATCGTACCATTGCAGGCATCGGTTTAGGCGGTGAATTTGGTATCGGTATGGCATTAGCCATTGAAGCTTGGCCAGCCAAACACCGCGCAAAAGCGGCTTCTTATGTGGCATTAGGTTGGCAATTCGGTGTGTTAGCCGCTGCATTACTCACACCGGTATTGCTTCCACATATCGGCTGGCGCGGCATGTTCGTTGTCGGTATCTTTCCAGCGTTTGTGGCTTGGTATTTACGTACCCGCTTACACGAACCTGAAATTTTCTCACGAAAACAGACCGCACTTTCTACCCAAAAAACATCCAAACTGGAATCTTTCAAACTCTTAATTAAAGACAAAGCAACCACAAAAGTGAGCCTTGGTGTGGTAGTGCTAACTTCCGTACAAAACTTCGGTTACTACGGCATTATGATTTGGATGCCAAACTTCTTATCTAAACAACTTGGCTTTAGTTTAACGAAATCGGGTTTATGGACGGCAGTCACCGTATGCGGCATGATGGCAGGGATTTGGATTTTTGGTCGTCTCGCCGATAGAATCGGACGTAAACCAAGCTTCTTATTATTCCAACTTGGCGCGGTAATCAGCATTATCACTTACTCTCAATTAACCGACCCAACCGCGATGTTGGTAGCGGGCGCATTCTTAGGGATGTTTGTCAACGGCATGATGGGCGGTTATGGCGCATTAATGGCCGAAGCCTATCCGACAGAAGCACGTGCAACAGCACAAAATGTGTTATTTAACTTAGGTCGTGCCGTAGGTGGTTTTGGGCCAGTTGTTGTAGGCGCAGTTGTTTCAGCATATTCATTTAGTATTGCGATTGCTTTCTTGGCAGTGATTTATGTGATTGACATGGTGGCGACGGTCTTCTTAGTGCCAGAGTTAAAAGGCAAAGAATTAAGCTAAGTGCGGTCAAAAATATTCAAGTTTTTGAAAACATCGGTGTTAAAGCCGATGTTTTTTATTTGTGAAAAATCAGCCAATATCAACCGCACTTTATGCTAAACTATGGACACTTTTCCCTATGTTGAAGAATTATCGTGTACGCTAAACGTTCAGTTTCTACCCGTATTGCTAAATATTTATTTGTGGTCATCATCTTTATGGGCATTATTAGCTCATTGAGTTTGCTTGTGATGGCTAGTAATAAGTCGGATGCGGAAGCTATTAATATTTCTGGTTCTTTGCGTATGCAAAGTTATCGGCTATTAACGGAAATGGAACGTTCGCCGGATACGGTTGAACAGAATTTAGTGCGTTACCAAGATAGTCTCAACGCTCACGTCTTGCTTACTGTGCAGAATCAGCTTTTTGCGCCTTCAGGGATAAAAGCGTCTTATCAAAAAATCCTTCAACGCTGGATGATGATGTCTGATTTAGCGAGTAGCCATCAAATCGAGAAATATCATGCTGAACTAAAAAGTTATGTGCAAGATGTGGATGATTTCGTGTTGGAATTACAACGTTTTGCTGAAAAGAAATGGATCATTGCGGTTTCGGTGCTGTGTATTTCTATGTTGCTTATTTTAGCCATGGTGTCTTATGTCATTTGGTATATGAAGCGTGAAGTCGTGAAACCGCTAGAGCTGATGACCAAAGCCAGTATGCAAGTACAAATGGGGCAGTTTAATCATATTCCGCTAGATACCGCGAGCAATAATGAACTGGGGGTTTTAGCGAAAGTGTTTACGCAAATGTCCTCGGAGTTAGGGCGACTTTACTCACGTTTAGAAGATGCCGTTAATGAGAAAACCCAAAAGTTGCGTCAAACGAACCGCTCTTTAACCACATTGTATCAAAGTTCACAGTTACTTACGCCCACGAAGATTAATGATAAAATTCTCAGCCAAGTGCTCAATCATATTCGTGTTAGCGAACATTTACGCTACATCGAGTTAGAAATTTTCGGCTCAGAACATTGGGAAATTTCTTTTGGTCAAAAAGATCCTAAACAATCACTTCAAGTTGAAGAACTTTCTATTGAAAATGAAAACTTGGCGGTGCTCTCGTGGCAAGCCGGTTTGCCTTGTCCTGATCCACGCATGATGAAAAATTTAGGGCAAATGGTGGCAAAAGCGTTGTATTCACATAAAACGCAACGCCAACAAGAGCAACTTTTGCTGATGGAAGAGCGGTCAATTATTGCGAGAGAATTACATGACTCATTGGCGCAAGTGCTGTCTTTCTTACAAATTCAATTAACGCTATTAAAGCATAATTTGAAGAAAGAAGACGAGGAATCAAAAGAGAAAAGCATTGCGATCATTAGAGAATTTGAGCAAGCCTTATCAGATGGTTATTCTCAATTACGAGAATTATTAGCGACCTTCCGTTTAACGGTACAAGAAGCCAACCTACAGGTTGCTTTGGAGCAAGTTATCGAAAGCTTGCGTTCGCAAACGAAGATGCAAATGACTGTGGACTGCAGTTTGCCATCGCAAAGTTTAAATCCACAAGAATTAGTGCACGTTCTGCAAATTGTGCGTGAAGCAACATTGAATGCGATCAAACACTCAAAAGGTACGTTGATTGAGGTGAAAGCGCATATCAATGCAGAAGGGGAATACGAGATTCTTGTGCAAGATAATGGCGTTGGGATTCCAACGTTAGACGAGCCAGAAGGGCATTATGGTTTAAATATCATGACTGAACGCAGTCGCCAATTAAATGCTCAGCTTACAATTTCAAAAAGGGAGCAAGGTGGTACGATGGTTAAAATCACGCTTCCTCACACGTTTTTTTAAGGAAAGTTAATGCAAAGTTTACAACCGTTTCACACCTTCAATATTCCGGCAAATGCACGTGAAATCATTGAAGCTACATCGATTGAACAAATCCAACAAGCTTGGCAAAAAGCGCAAGCTGAAAATCTCCCTGTCTTATTTTTAGGTCAAGGCAGCAATATGCTGTTTTTAGAAGATTTTCAAGGGATGGTGATTATTAATCGTTTATCGGGTATTCAGCATACAGAAGATAGCGATTACCATTATTTGCATGTTAATGGTGGTGAAAATTGGCACCAGTTGGTGGAGTGGTCGCTTTCACAAGGCATTAATGGTTTAGAAAACCTTGCACTCATTCCAGGCTGTGCCGGCTCTGCACCGATTCAAAATATTGGTGCGTACGGCGTAGAATTTAAAGATGTGTGTAATTATGTCGATGTGTTGAATCTCAACACGGGCGAACAATTCCGCTTACAGGTGAGTGAATGTGAATTTGGTTATCGTGAAAGTATTTTCAAACATCGTTATGCACAAGGTTATGTGATAACGGCTGTTGGATTGAAATTAGCAAAAAATTGGCAACCGATTTTAAAATATGGCTCATTAGTGAATTTTGATCCTCAAACTGTAACGGCAAAACAAGTGTTTGATGAAGTGTGCCATATTCGCCGCAGTAAATTGCCGGATCCAAAAGAATTTGGCAACGCGGGCAGTTTCTTCAAAAATCCTGTGGTGAGTGCAGAGCAATTTGCAAAAATCCAAAAACAGGTCGAAAATCTACCGCACTTTCCGCAACTGGATGGTTCGGTGAAACTTGCAGCGGGTTGGTTAATCGATCAATGCCATTTAAAAGGTTTTCAAATCGGTGGTGCGGCAGTTCATCAACAGCAGGCTTTAGTGCTGATTAATAAAGGTAATGCCATAGGGCAGGATGTTGTTAAGCTAGCACATCATATCCGTCAAACTGTGGCAGATAAATTTGGTGTGTATTTACAGCCCGAAGTGCGTTTTATGGGCGCAAACGGCGAAGTGAATTCAGAGCAAGCCATTAGTTAATGTATAGAGGAAAGCAATTATGAATTTTAAAGACATTTTAGAGACTTTACCCACTATTGATCATCTAACTGGTTTAGACGTATTAAACGGTGAAACGGTGATCCATCATATTCCTGCCGCACCAGGTAAGCTTGGTTCGCTTCGTCTTTATCATGCGTTAGCAGAAAAATTTAATGGGAAATTAGACCGCACTTCTGCACAACAAGGCATTGAATGGTTTGCTGAACACGTTGAAGATGCGAAACAAAATCCTGGAAAACACCCGAATATTGATTTATTGTTTAAAGTTGTGGCAGAGAATGTGGTTTATTCGCTTGTGCCATTAAAATAATTTGAAAATTTTCAGTGGTTAATTTGAACTTTCAATCGTTAAAAACTGTCAAATAAAACAAATTGAGGTATAATGACAATAGTTGTTATACAATAACAAATAAGTAATGAGTCGGGGCTTAGCTCCGCATGCTGTGAGGAGAAGAATGAATAAAGAAACTCAAATGATGTTAGTGCCTCAAGGTAGCATCGAAGGTTATATTCGAGCAGCAAACGAATATCCGATGCTAACTGCAGAGGAAGAAAAAAGCTTAGCAGAACGTTTGTATTATGACGGTGATATTGAAGCGGCGAAAAAATTAGTTTTATCACACTTACGTTTTGTTATTCATGTTGCGCGTGGTTATTCTGGTTATGGATTGCCACAAGCAGATTTAATTCAAGAAGGTAATATCGGATTAATGAAAGCGGTAAAACGTTTTAATCCGGAAGTAGGCGTTCGCCTTGTATCTTTTGCTGTGCATTGGATCAAAGCAGAAATCCATGAATATGTCCTTCGCAACTGGCGTATTGTGAAAGTCGCAACCACAAAAGCACAACGTAAATTGTTCTTTAACCTACGTAAAACTAAACAACGTTTAGGTTGGTTCAATGAAAACGAAGTGGATATGGTGGCGAATGAGCTTGGCGTGTCAAAAGAAGATGTCATCGAAATGGAATCCCGTATGACAGGGGCTGATGTCGGCTTTGATTTGCCAACAGACGATGACGATGAAGCTTATGTACCTTCTTTATATTTAGAAGATAAAAGCTCAAACTTTGCGGCAGAACTTGAAAGTGAAAACTTTGAAGAACAAGCTACAGAAAAATTAGGCACAGCATTAGCTAATCTTGATGAACGTAGCCAAGAGATTATCAAAGCACGTTGGTTAGATGATGAGAAAGCAACCCTTCACGATCTTGCAGCAAAATATAATGTGTCTGCAGAACGTATTCGTCAACTTGAAGCCAATGCATTGAAAAAACTTAAAAGTGCGGTTGATTTCTAAGCCGTTTTGATAAAAAGAAAACCTGTCGATTATCGACAGGTTTTTTATTTATTTCTTTTTGGATTTTCCCCACATTTTATCTTCTTGACCTCGCCATAAGCGCTGAATATTGTCGTGGTGACGATAAATCAGCAAGCAGCAAACTAAGGCAACGGGGAAGGTAAATTCAGGCTTAAGCCACCAAACGTAAAATGGCACGAGAAGTGCTGTAATGACCGCACTTAATGAGGAATAACGACTAATTAAGAAAACCAACAACCAAGTGCCTAGCGTTGAACCCGCTACGCCCCAAGAGATGGGCGCAATAGCACCGAATGCGGTCGCCACACCTTTCCCGCCTTTAAACTGGAAGAAAATTGGGAAAATATGACCTAAACACGCACCTAAGGCAACCATGCCTAATTCAAATTGCGTGAGTCCTAAATAATACCCCGCCCAAACAGGCAACATCCCTTTTAAAATATCACAAATTAATACTGTGAGAGCCGCCCAACGTCCGCCTATACGTAACACATTGGTTGCACCGGGATTATGAGAACCGTTTTTTCGTGGGTCAGGCAAGCCAGTTACCTTACAAATCAAAATTGCACTGGAAATCGAACCCAGTAAATAAGCAAAAATCATATAAAAAAGGGCAAATAGGCTCATTTTGTGCTCCACAATCTTGATTGTATTTGAAAAACTTGTTCGTTATTTTAACCAAACTTGATAGCATAAGCCCACTATATTTTTACAGGAATGAGAGATGGATCGAATTTTTATTGAAGAATTAGTGGTCTTCGCACAAATTGGCGTGTATGACTGGGAACAGCAAATTAAACAAAAGCTTATTTTTGATTTGGAAATGGCATGGGATTGTCAAAAAGCCGCGGAAATGGATGATGTGCAATACTGTCTCAATTATGCCGAAGTAAGCCAATTTATTTTAGATTATGTTCAAGCTAAGCCATTTTTATTGATTGAGCGAGTGGCTTATGAGGTAGCAGAGCAATTACAGCAACGTTTTGGAATTTCATGGTTACGCCTCAAATTAAGCAAACCCAAAGCGGTTGCTCAAGCAAATAATGTCGGAATTATTGTAGAACGAGGCGAGTTGAAATAATCGCTGAAAATTGACCGCACTTTGGAAATATCAAAACAAAGTACGGTTCATTTTTTAGATGTTTTTAAGCGCCAAACGGAACGCACTCATCCCACTTTTTAATACCAGTACGCTTAATATCATGCTTGCTAGCGGATCAACCCATAACCATCCCAGAAAATAGGCACTGAGCCCCGAAAGTATCGCAATAATGGAACCGAATAAATCGGTCAGTACATGTAGATAAGCTGCTTTGATATTGAGATTATCATGATCGCTGTTCAACATGATCTTTGCCACGAGAAGGTTTATCAATAATCCGAGAGATGCCACGCCAAGCATCGGTAATGCCATCATTTCGATGGGATTTTGCCAGCGTTGAATCGCCTCAAATAAAATCATCAATGCCACGATAATCAATGAGCCGCTATTAAGTAAGGCAATGTATCGTTGTTTTTGAGCGGATAAAAACAATGCTAGCAAGGCTAAAAATAACGATAAACTATCATTTGCCATGTGCCCCGCATCAGCTATGAGTGCCAAACTGTTAAACCAGTAGCCACCAATAAATTCGACAATCATAAAGCCAGTAATGATGGCAAAACTGAGCGCTAAGATTTTTTTATCTTGTGGAATATGCTCATGAGATGAATGGTCATGATGTTCATGGGGATGGTGGACGGACATAATGCTCCTTATTGTGTCTTTGATTAACTTGGGATAAAGTATAAAGTCCGTAGCAACTACAAGGTCAAGACTTGATTTTAGAAAGATGAAGATTCATGAACTCAGCAAACAAAGCGGTATTCATTTAGAAACCATTCGCTATTATGAAAAAATGGGGTTAATGCCGGAGCCTAAACGGCTGGCAAATGGTTATCGAGATTATGATGAAGCCAGTTTGAAGCAATTAAAATTTATTAAAACCTGCCGAGCGTTAGATTTTAGTTTGGCCGAAATTAAATTTTTTAATGAGATGAAAACGCAGCAATCTCAACATTGCAAAGTCGATAGCATGTTGGCGAAACATTTGGTTTCAGTCGAAGAAAAAATTGCCGAACTGACTGAAATTAAACATTTCCTACAGAGTTTAATTACCGAAGATGATCATCAAGCTGCAGATTGTAAAGCTATGGCCCAATTAAAAGCCTATTAAGTGCGGTCTAAAAATATCAAAAATCCGCACGTGGATGTGCGGATTGGTCATTATTCAGGATCATCTGTAAACGCATTATTTCGGAATATCGGCACAAAGGTTGCGAGATACAGCACAAACACAATGGCAATTAAAATAGCCGGAATCGTGATAAAAAACAGCTCATCCACATACATCAAACAGGCTCGGGAAAGCGCCGCCGTGAAAAGACAAAGCATGGCAAGGCGACAGAGTTTTGGGTAATCCAGTTTCGTAAAGCCACTATGCCATAATCCCGCAGTGAGCCAAATCATCATCATACTGCCGAGAATGCCGCCGAGTGTCACCATGTGTAATGGATCGGCGGTAGGCTCATCAATTAATTTATTTATGCCAATCCACAAATAACCAATCGCGGCGAACAGTTGAAGGAAATAATAAGTGCGTACATAATGTTTACGTAGCAGTTCGTGATGATGTAATTCGCGTAACTTGGCAAGTAAGATAAAGCCAACTGCAAAGGCAGTAAAAGCGGTAGTTTGCGCAGGCAACCATAATTCTGCAGCAGCATGAAGCAACAAGAATGTGATCGCGATATTTTTATACACGACATTTGGGATAAATACGGGATCTTTCAATGTACTTTCTTTCAGTGCCTCTGCGCCTAATAGAATGCTGACTCGAATTGATACAAACATCACTGCTGCCATATTCAAATGCACCTGTGCTCGCAATAATTTCAGACTATCAGTCATGGCGTAAGCAGTCTGACAAACCATAAATGCCGCAAGTAACATCAGTAAAGTAAAATTGTCGGTATTGCGATCCAACCAAAACAGCCAAGCACAAAAGAGTAACAACGCGAGCCAATAAGCAGCCACTAAAAACGAGGCGGTTTGCGGGGAAAATGGCAATAACATCAATCCCGCAAGTAAGAGTACCGCTAAAATCGTCGCAATAGGTTTTAAATTACCTTTGTAATTTGTCCACTCAAGCATAGAAGCCGTCAGAAAGCCGCCGTATGCGGCTGGCAGCATAAATTCTAAGAAAATTTTGCGGTGTAGGATGAGATCATCGGGGCTGATGAAAAAGCTCAAGGCACCAACAATCGCTAGAATAGCTGCACCAACAAAAAACGGTCGCATCGGATGGGTAAAGAAATTATTCATAGTAATGGATTCCTTGAAATTCGCGTGCGACTACGGTTTCTTCAAAGGCTGAATTGCGTTCAGATAATGGCGTTGGCAAAGTAATCACATTTTGTACATCCATCCCCTTTGGAGAAAGCTGCATGATTTCTCGGCTTAATCGAGCCGCTTCAAAACGATCGTGCGTCACTAAAATACAAGCCATGCCTTGTTGCTCAATTTTCTCTACAAGCATAGCGGCTAAAATATCACGTAAATCGCGATCCAAACCGACAAAAGGTTCGTCCAATAAGGCTAAATCACAGCCGCATAGCAATAGACGCAAAAATGCCACGCGTTTTGCCATACCGCCCGATAATTCGGTCGGGTATTTATTCAAATCACCCGAAGAAAGCCCGATCTTTTCTGCCAGCGCAATGATTTTGTTTTCATTAGGATTATCCATAAAAATGGCGATATTCTGCATGGCAGTGAGATTTTCTAATAGACGATTTTCTTGAAACAGAAAGCCCGTTTTACGAAATGTATTCTTGATTTCGCCCGATTTTGGCGTTTCCAAACCTGAAATTAAACGCAAAACTGTGGTTTTACCACAACCGCTTGGGCCAAATAAGGTTTTCACTTCGCCCGGTTGTAAATCCATACTGAAATCGCGCACGATGGGATCGCGGAGAATTTCAAAACGCACATTCTTTAAACTCAGCATTATCTTCTCCACGGCATAAACAGGATTTCTAATGGCTTGGTAATCAAATATTCAAAGAGTGAAACAAACACAATCACTAACAACACATAAGCCATGACCGTTGACGTATCTAACATGGCTCTAGCATCGGCAATTTTTGCACCTACACCCTCATTGGCACCTAAAAGCTCTGCCATAATTACCACTTTCACGCCCATAGCAACCGCGACGCCAATACTGGAAATCACATAGCCAGTGAGATGGGGAACATATAAATAGCGGATTTTTTTCCACAATCCGAGTTTGTACGCATCAAACAATTCTTCATGTTGTTTGTTTACACTTGCCATGCCCATGGCGGCACTGGCAAAGGTCAGCGGGGCGACTAATACGATAATGGTAAATAGCACGCTAGGATTGCCAAAGCCAAACCAAAATAAGGCCATCACGACCCAAATAATTGGCGGCATGGCTAATAAAATTGTAATGACGGGTTTGAGCAATGCCATAGCGGTTTTAAAGCTGCCCGCAATCAGCCCTGCGGCTAAGCCTGCGACTAAGGCAATGGTAATACCCACCACAGAGCGCCATAACGAAATACCGATTTCGTTTTGTTGGAAATGGTCAAGCAGCTCAAGGGCTTTTTGAAAAACATCCGCGGGAGCAGGCAGCATAAATTCACCAAATATCGCACTGCCCCAAGCCCACAAGGCAACTACCATCATTGCCACACTCAAGCCGGTAAAACCGCTCCAGAGATAGTCGATGATGTAAAACAGGACAGGTTGTGGTTTACGGATTTTGTCAGTTTTAATCATGTGTTGTAATTCAGTTTCAAATTAAGCCAAGAAGAATTTATCATCTGGTAATTTACCACCTAAGAGTTTTGGATTGAACGCCATCAAGGTTTCATAGAATTGCATGATTTCATTTTTCAGTTCACTGGCTTTGGTTACTGTTAAGCGTGCACCGTCTAAGCCCATTTCAATAGCGGCTTCTGGCGCTGGCAGATAATTAGCACCAATTTCAGCCGCACTTTTACGGTTAGCCATCATCCAGTTTAACGCATCACTTAAATCTTGGTGAAGTAGATCAAACTCCGCCTTGTGTGCATGGAAGTATTCTTCGTTAGCAATAATGCCCGCCATTGGAATAAGTGGTTTAGTGTTAAATGCCTGTCCCCATTCTTTCACTAAATCAAAGCCACGCACAATCTCCGTACCGACAATTTTAGCTTTCTGCACAACGGCGCTCGCCATCGGTTCTGGCAGAATAGCTGCATGGAAATCTTTCAGTAAGAACAAACCAATCGCCTCAGTTGGTGTTGCCGCATAGGTGATCTCTACTTTATTAATATCAATATTCAGTTTTTTTAGTAAAGCTTGCAATACGATGTCAGGCATATCGTTTTTAAATGGCACAAGGATTTTTTTACCGACCAATTCTTGCGGTGAAGTGATAGGCGTACTTTTACACATCAACTGTGTAATACCATTGGTGAGAATATTTACCATGCCAACTTGTTGCCCTTGATTACGTAAATTCACGCCCACATTACTTGGGCTCATCATCACTTTAAATTGACCACTTGCTACACCCGCACGCAATTGATCTGGCGAACGCCAAATCTCTAATGCGACATCTGCTTGTTTGGCTAATTTACCTTGCGCTGCCGCCACTGCAATGGTCACGCTTGGCATTGCTGGTGCACCATAAATGGTAAATTGTTCTTTCGTTGCCGCAAAGAGAGAAGGCGACATACCCGCTGCTGTAAGTGCCGCACTCATTCTTAAAAAATCACGTCTATTCATTGCCATGGTTATCTCCTTATTGAATCAGGGCTAATACCTGTATTTTGATAATAATTTTTATTCATTATCTTACTCGCCGTGACTAAAGTAAAGAAAGACAAAAGTGCGGTTGGATTTTTCGTGATTTTCCCAAAAAAGAAAAATTGAATCCTTATTCAAAATAGGCAACAATACCCAGAATAATTTCGTGATATTAAGTGGGAATAAATATGGATCATTCAGTTCATAACAAGCTGGTTTCTTTTATCTGGAGCATTGCTGACGATTGTCTGCGCGATGTCTATGTGCGCGGGAAATATCGTGATGTGATTTTGCCAATGTTTGTGCTTCGTCGTTTAGATACATTGCTTGAGCCAAGCAAAGAAGCGGTATTGGAAGAAGTTCGCTTTCAAAAAGAAGAATTGGCATTCACCGAATTGGATGACCTTCCCCTTAAAAAAATTACCGGCCATGTTTTTTATAACACCTCAAAATGGACGTTGAAATCCCTCTATCAAACCGCCAGCAATACGCCGCAGTATATGCTGGCCAATTTTGAAGAATATCTTGATGGTTTTAGTGCCAACGTGCAGGAAATTATCAACTGCTTCAAGCTGCGTGAACAAATCCGCCACATGTCCCATAAAAATGTTTTGCTGAGTGTGTTGGAAAAATTTGTCTCCCCTTACATCAACCTGACACCTAAAGAGCAACAAGACCCGGATGGCAACAAATTACCTGCCTTAAGCAATCTTGGCATGGGCTATGTGTTTGAAGAACTGATCCGTAAATTTAACGAAGAAAACAACGAAGAAGCCGGCGAACACTTTACGCCACGCGAAGTAATTGAGCTGATGACGCATTTGGTCTTTGACCCGCTCAAAAACCAAATCCCGGCAATTATTACGATTTACGACCCGGCTTGCGGCAGCGGCGGTATGCTGACCGAATCACAAAACTTTATTGAACAAAAATATCCGCTGCCAGAATCGCAAGGCGAGCGCTCAATTTTCTTATTCGGTAAAGAAATCAACGACGAAACTTACGCTATCTGCAAATCCGACATGATGATTAAAGGCGACAACCCTGAAAACATCAAAGTCGGCTCCACCCTTGCCACCGACAGCTTCCAAGGCAATTACTTTGACTTCATGCTTTCCAATCCGCCATACGGCAAAAGCTGGAGCAGCGACCAAGCTTATATTAAAGACGGCAACGATGTTATCGACAGCCGCTTTAAAGTCAGCTTGCCTGATTACTGGGGCAATGAAGAAACCCTCGATGCCACGCCACGCTCCAGCGATGGACAGCTGCTATTCCTCATGGAAATGGTCAGCAAAATGAAATCGCCGAATGACAACAAAATCGGCAGCCGAGTAGCCTCCGTACATAACGGCTCAAGCCTCTTTACCGGTGATGCAGGTTCGGGGGAGAGCAATATCCGTCGCCATATCATTGAAAATGATTTGCTGGAGGCCATCGTACAGCTGCCTAACAACCTGTTCTACAACACAGGCATTACCACCTATATTTGGCTGCTGTCCAACAACAAACCTGAAGTACGCAGAGGCAAAGTACAGCTGATTGATGCCAGCCTCTTATTCCGTAAGTTGCGTAAAAACCTCGGCGACAAAAACTGCGAATTCGCACCGGAGCATATTGCGGAGATTACCCAAAACTATCTTGATTTCAGTGCTAAAGCGCGCGAAACCGACAGCCAAAATGAAGCGGTCGGCTTAGCCTCGCAGATTTTTGACAATCAAGATTTCGGCTATTACAAAGTCACCATCGAACGCCCAGACCGTCGTTCTGCACAATTTACCGCAGAAAATATTGCGTCTTTACGTTTTGACAAAGCCTTGTTTGAGCCGATGCAATATCTTTATCAGCAACATGGCGAACAGGTTTACAACGCCGAATTTTTAGCTAAAACTGAGCCAGAAATCAGCGCTTGGTGTGAGGCGCAAGGCATTGCCTTAAACAACAAAAACAAGGCTAAGCTGTTGGATGTCAAAACGTGGGAAAAAGCTGCCGCACTTTTTCAGACGGCCTCAACCTTGCTCGAACATTTCGGCTCAACCCAATTTGACGATTTCAACCAATTCAAACAAGCCGTGGAAGGCCGTCTGAAAGCCGAAAAAATCGCCCTGTCTGCCACAGAGAAAAAGGCCATTTTCAATGCCGTAAGCTGGTACAACGAAGATGCCGCCAAAGTGATTGCCAAAACACTCAAGCTCAAACCAAACGAATTATATGCCCTTTGCCAACGCTACCAATGCCAAGCCGACGAGCTGGCAGACTTTGGCTATTACGCTACCGGCAAAGCGGGTGAATATATCCAATATGAAACAAGCAGCGACTTGCGCGACAGCGAATCCATACCGCTCAAACAAAATATCCACGACTATTTCAAAGCCGAAGTGCAGCCGCACATCAGTGAAGCATGGCTGAATATGGAAAGCGTGAAAATTGGCTATGAAATCAGCTTCAATAAATATTTCTACCGCCACAAACCATTACGCAGCCTTGCAGAAGTGGCCCAAGATATTCTTGCACTGGAAAAACAAGCAGACGGTTTGATCAGCGAAATTTTAGAGGCTTAATGAAAAAAACTGTTAAGCAAGTTTTAACAGGTCTTAAGCAAGGAAATTAAGAATGCTTAACTTATTGAAAAGTAATCATTTTTACCTTTTAAGCAAGATTTGGTGGGGAATAAGCAAGTTTTTTATGGTTAAACGAACAACAAATGGCATCAATAAGAGCGGTCAGATTTTAAGGATTTTTTGCAAATGAGACGATACGAGAGTTACAAAGATTCGGGCGTGGAATGGCTGGGGGAAATACCGAGTCATTGGGAGTGTTTGCCTATTAGATCTATTTTTAAATTTAGAAATGAAAAAAATGATCCGATTAAAACGGATAATATATTATCTTTATCCATTGCAAATGGAGTCACTGAATATTCAGATGAAAATAGAGGCGGAAATAAAAGAAAAGATGACTTATCTTCCTATAAATTAGCATATCCAAATGATATTGTTCTTAATAGTATGAATGTTATCGTTGGTGCTGTTGGGGTATCAAAATATTTTGGCGCTATTAGCCCTGTGTATTATGCTTTATCTTTATATAATCAAAGAGCAAATTTATCTTATTATGAAAATATTTTTAAAAATGAAAATTTTCAAAGAGGATTATTGCGATTTGGTAAAGGAATTCTTATAAAACTCGGTGAAAATGGAAAAATGAATACAATAAGAATGAAAATATCACAAGATGATTTAAAAAAATTGTATTTTCCAATTCCCCCTCGCTCCGAACAACAAAAAATCTCACAATTCCTAGACGAAAAAACCGCCAAAATCGATCAGGCGGTGGATTTGGCGGAAAAGCAGATTGCCCTGTTGAAAGAGCACAAGCAGATTCTGATTCAAAATGCCGTAACCCGAGGATTAAACCCTGATGTGCCGTTAAAAGATTCCGGTGTGGAATGGATAGGGCAAGTGCCGGAGCATTGGGAAGTGAAGCGATTTCGTAATCTGTTCGATTTCGGAAAAGGATTAAGCATTACAAAAGAAAACTTGCAAGATGAAGGAATTCCTTGTGTAAATTATGGTGAAATTCACTCCAAATATGGATTTGAAGTTATACCGGAAAGAGATGCATTAAAATGTGTAGATAGTAAATACTTAGTATTTAATAACTCGATGTTAAATAAAGGTGATTTTGTTTTTGCAGATACATCTGAAGACATTGAAGGTTCAGGAAATTTTACTTATTTAAATAGTAGTACAAGAATTTTTGCAGGTTATCATACTGTTATAACTAGATTAAAAATAACGGCTATTCACCGTTATATTGCTTATTATTTTGATTCTTTATCATTTAGAAATCAGATCCGAAACAAAGTAAAAGGGGTAAAAGTTTTTAGTATTACTCAGTCAATTTTAAAAGATACTTTTGTGTTATTACCAAATTTGAAAGAACAGCAACAAATCGCCGACTACCTAGACACACAAACCGCCAAAATTGACCAAGCAATAGCATTAAAAACAGCCCATATTGAAAAGCTGAAAGAATACAAAAGCGTGTTGATTAACGATGTGGTAACCGGCAAGGTGCGAGTATAGGGTGTGAAAAGTGCGGTCAAAAAATCCGATGGATTTTGAATATTGGCAGCGCAACTTGGGCGTAATGAATAAATTTTAAAAATTTCACAAAAGGGTGAAAAATGGTTTCAGGAACAAAGGAAAAAGATTTAGAAATTGCTATCGAAAAAGCCTTAACCGGCACTTGGCGTGAGCAGATGGAAAATAAGCTGGGTGAGCCGAAGGCGGAATACCTGCCGCGCCATCATGGTTTTGAGCTGGCATTTTCACAGGATTTTGATGCGCAGTTTGCCATCGACACGCGCCTATTTTGGCAATTCCTGCAAACCAGCCAAGAGACAGAACTCGCCCGTTTTCAACAGCTCAATCCAAACGACGGGCAACGTAAAATTCTAGAGCGGTTAGATCGCCAAATAAAGAAAAACGGCGTGTTGCACCTACTGAAAAAAGGCTTGGATATTGATAGCGCCCATTTTGATTTGCTCTACCCCGTTCCGCTTGCCAGCAGCGGCGAAAAGGTTAAGCAGCGTTTTGAGCAGAATCTGTTTAGCTGTATGCGCCAAGTGCCTTATTCCGCCTCAAGCAATGAAACGGTGGATATGGTGCTGTTTGTCAATGGCTTGCCGATTATTACCCTTGAGCTGAAAAACCATTGGACGGGTCAGACGGCCATTGATGCCCAAAAACAATATCGCAACCGAGATTTAAGCCAAACGCTGTTTCATTTCGGGCGTTGTTTGGCGCATTTTGCCTTAGATACGGAAGAAGCTTATATGACCACCAAATTGGCGGGGCCTGCTACATTTTTCTTGCCGTTTAATTTGGGCAACAACTGCGGTAAGGGCAATCCGCCGAATCCAAACGGACACCGCACGGCGTATTTATGGCAAGAAGTGTTCAGTAAAGCCAGCCTTGCCAACATTATTCAGCATTTTATGCGTTTAGATGGGTCAACCAGAGATCCGTTGGATAAACGCACACTCTTTTTCCCCCGCTATCATCAATTAGAAGTGGTGCGCCGTTTGATTGATGATGTCAGTGAACAGGGCGTGGGCAAACGCTATTTGATTCAACACTCTGCCGGCTCGGGCAAGTCTAATTCCATTACTTGGTTGGCGTATCAGTTGATTGAGGCTTATCCGCGCAATGAAAAGGCGGCAAACGGTAGAGAGTCAGACCGCCCGATTTTTGATTCGGTGATTGTCGTTACCGACCGCCGTTTGCTGGATAAGCAACTGCGCGACAATATCAAAGATTTTTCAGAAGTGAAAAACATTGTTGCGCCGGCGTTGAGTTCGGCAGAATTGCGCCAATCGCTTGAGCAGGGCAAAAAAATCATTATTACCACGATTCAGAAATTCCCGTTTATTGTGGATGGCATTGCTGATTTGGGCGACAAACAATTTGCGGTGATTATTGATGAGGCGCACAGCTCACAATCCGGTTCGGCACACGACAATATGAACCGAGCCATCGGCAAAACGGAAGACCTTGATGCCGAAGATGTGCAAGATTTGATTTTACAAGCCATGCAATCCCGCAAAATGCGCGGCAATGCGTCGTATTTTGCTTTCACCGCCACACCGAAAAACAGCACTTTGGAAAAATTCGGCGAGAAACAGGCGGATGGTAAATTTAAGCCGTTCCACCTTTATTCCATGAAACAGGCGATTGAAGAAGGCTTTATTTTGGATGTGATTGCCAATTACACCACTTATAAAAGTTTTTATGAGATCACTAAATCAATTGAAGATAATCCGGAGTTTGATAGTAAAAAGGCACAAAGCCGTCTGAAAGCTTATGTAGAGCGCTCTCAACAAACCATTGATACCAAGGCGGAAATCATGCTGGATCATTTTATCCAGCAAATCTTTAACCGTAAAAAACTCAAAGGCAAAGCCAAGGGAATGGTGGTAACGCAAAATATTGAAACCGCCATCCGCTATTTTCAGGCATTAAACCGCTTGCTGGCTGAGCGAGGTAATCCATTTAAAATTGCGATTGCGTTTTCAGGCAGTAAAGTGGTTGATGGTGTGGAATACACCGAAGCGGAAATGAATGGTTTTGCAGAAAGCGATACCAAAGAGTATTTCGATCAAGATGAATATCGTTTGCTGGTGGTGGCCAATAAATATTTGACCGGTTTTGACCAGCCGAAATTGTGTGCGATGTATGTGGATAAGAAACTCTCCGGCGTACTTTGTGTGCAAGCTTTATCACGTTTAAATCGCAGTGCGAATAAGTTGGGTAAACGCACGGAAGATTTATTTGTATTGGACTTTTTTAACAGTGTTGAAGATATTCAGCAAGCATTTGAGCCGTTTTATACTTCTACGTCGTTGTCGCAAGCAACCGATGTCAATGTCTTACATGATTTGAAAGATCAGTTGGATGAAACTGGCGTGTACGAACAATCGGAGGTCAACGACTTTACTGAAGGCTACTTTGCCAATAAAGACGCACAGCAATTAAGCAGTATCATTGATGTGGCGGTTCAACGTTTCGATCATGAGTTGGCGCTTGAGCCAACCCAAAAAGTCGATTTTAAAATCAAGGCAAAGCAGTTTTTAAAAATTTACGGGCAAATGGCCTCCATCATCAATTTTGAAAATATTGCTTGGGAAAAGCTCTATTGGTTCCTCAAATTCTTAGTACCAAAATTAAAAGTACAAGATCCGATGGACGAATTTGACGAAATTTTAGATGCAGTGGATTTAAGCTCTTACGGCTTGGCGCGCACCAAACTGAATTACAGCATTAAATTAAATGATGAAGAAACAGAGCTTGACCCACAAAATCCCAATCCACGCGGCACGCATGGTGAAGATAAAGAAAAAGATCCGATTGATGAAATTATTCGTGTATTTAACGAAAGATGGTTTCAAGATTGGAGCGCAACGCCGGATGAACAACGGGTAAAATTTATCAATATTACTGAGCGCATTCGTAGCCATAAAGACTTTGAGCAGAAATATCAAAATAACCCGGATGTTCATACCCGTGAATTAGCTTTCCAAGCCATTTTGCGCGATGTGATGAGCGAACGCCATCGGGATGAACTAGAGCTATACAAACTTTTTGCGAAAGATGCTGCATTTAGAACCGCTTGGACGCAGAGTTTACAACGAGCTTTGGCTAGGTAGAAAAAAAGGCCGTCTGAACGGTTGGGTTTCAGACGGCCTTTTGTTTTAGTCTTAAAACAGCACACATATAAGTGCGGTCGTTTCTTTGTGTATTTTTAATTACTCAGTCACGTAGAAAACTTGTTTTCCAAATTCGTGTTTACCGATTTTGACAGTTAGCACATATTTGCCGATTGGATCTCGGCGGTCGAATGTCCAGCAGTTCATCATATATTTGCCATTTTCTAATGTTGGTCTGGTATAAGTGATGGTATGGATTTTTTTATTTGGTGATGAAACCACTTTTGCATTCTCAATCGAACTAGTGAATGCAGTTGGGGCTTGTGCTTTAAAGGTTTCACTTACCGTTGCTTTTTTACCAAAATCACCGGTTGCGAGCCAACATACTTTCTCGGTTTTATTGGAACGAGAGGTTTCTTTTTTATTTAAATCAGGTGATGGCTCTTGAGTTCTATCAAACACAGAGAGGTAAATAGTAGGCTCATTTGCTATATCTTTAGTTGCGTCTTTTGATTCTGGTGATGCAGCAAATGTGGCTGTTGAAAATAGGGTCGCAATTAAAGCGAATGTTGAGATTTTTTTCATGTTAGATTCCTTTTTATATCATTATTTTATTGAACGATCATTATACCAAGGCATCCCATATCTGCCAGCATTAAATTGGATGAGCCAAATAAGAATGGATGAGTATTTGACGAAGGTTGTTCAAATTTTACTAAAATTTGTACTTTCTTTTTCACCCAAACCGTGTCTTTCCAGGCAAGTTCCGACACATCAACGTTGACGTCGTCTTGGCTTTCAATCACAAATTTAGCCCCTTGAATGGTGAAACCCACTGGCAGTGAGCTGTTGATGATCCAACGTTCGACAGTGCCGACTTTCGCTGAAACATCAACACGGCGCGGGTCAAAGCGTTGTTTATTGATTAAGCCATTCGTTACATCCAATTCAAAGGTGCGTTCTTGGGCGATTTTACTCTCGAGCATAGCTGTGGCATCAGTATTGAATGACTCATTCATTTTTTTACTGAATGCAGAGATTTCGCCTTGTGGGCGAAGTTCTAAAACGGTGTTATCTGCAAAATCATTACCTGAGCTGAACACATTTTTGATTTTGTCGAAGAAACCACGTTTTACGCCAGAAATAAGTGATACGCCTTGGCCTTCGCTTAAATTAACTAACACTTCTGCGCGTTCACCCGGTGCTAGAATGAGAGAATTAATCGCTTTACCTTGTGGTAAAAAGCCTAGATCTCTTGTAATGAGTAACATGTCTTGTTCGTTATCTAAACGGAGATCGTAGGCTCTTGCCAATGAGGCATTGAGTAAGCGTAAACGTATCCAACCGCGAGGGACGTCAAGATAAGGCGCTTCTTGTCCATTGACAAGAAGGTGGTTGCCGACAAAGTGCGGTTGATTTTGCTTAAATAATTGCAATCCATCACCATTAAACTCCATGTCTTGTAAGATTAATGGAATATCGTCCACACCGTATTTATGAGGTAGCTGAGATTTTAAGCTTTGATCATCCTCAATCAACCACATCCCGACGATGCCGCGATAAGTTTGATAAGCCGAGTTAGCCAAGGTCGCAGAGCGATACCAACAAGTCGCAGCAGGTTGGTCAATTGGAATGATTGGGGCCCAAGATTCCCCTTTTTTGAGGACTTTTGCGGCGCCGCCAAATAATTCGCCACTGGCTTGTAATCCCTGAATAGAGAGAGCAATGCTTTGTGGCAAATTGTTGTGATAATTGAGTTTTGCAAAAGAACCCGATTTTATGCGAATAGTGGGTCCAAGATAATTACCGTTAAAGCCCCATACACTGACACTATGGGAACCATCTAACTTGTAGCCGGTTTCTTCCATATTAAGAATAATGGGACGGCCACGTTTCGCTTCCATCAATGGAGGAATAGTTAATTTTTCACGGGATGCCGCTAATACCGATTGAGGTGTGGCAGCAAGTGCGGTTGAAATTGCGGTAGTTTTTAATAATTGGCGACGAGAAAGACGCAACATATTATTTTCCTTGTGCAATTTCAGCATCGAGTTCAGCGATGCGTTTTTCCATCAAATCGTGACAGTAAGTAGCAAGTTCGCGAACATTGTCTTTTGTGTAGGATGAAATATCAATTGGCTCCATCATTTCACAAATCACCTTACCATTATCCCAACGATTTAAATCAATTTTGTTATGTGTCGTCGAGCACACCACAGGCACGATTGGTACGCCAGCTGCAATTGCTGCATGGAATGCACCTGTTTTGAATGGCAATAAGCCGCGACCACGGCTACGAGTACCTTCAGGGAACATCCAAATTGATAGGTTGTCTTTATTGATACGGCGGGCAAGTTCCGTCATCGTGCTGTGTGCTTTAGAGCGATTTTCACGATCTAAGAAAATATTGCCGGTCACCCAATATAAAATACCGAAGAAAGGAATCCAAATTAGGCTTTTTTTACCTACACTTACCGTACGAGGTAATACCATGTAAGAGATGGTCACCATATCGAAATTATTTTGGTGGTTACCGATATAAATACAACGCGGCATATTCTCTTTATTTGGTGGAAAACGATGTTCTACATTTAAGCCAAATAAAGGGTATAGACGACCAAACCAGCGAGCCATAACGCCCACATTACTTGGATTTTTGAAACGAATAAAGGAATAGATTGTACCGAGCACACAAATTAAAATACAACAAAGTGCAACGATGAGAATTCTGGCGATTTTTAACATAGAAAATACCTAATTAAAATTTTTGGAAAGTATAGCAAATTACACAAAAATGTGTGCTAATCTAATGAAAAAAATGACGGAATAGTTATGAAACCCATTTATTTTATTGCAGATCTTCATTTAAGCGAAACGCATCCGGAATTAACCGCACTTTTTAACGATTTTATGCAAAACAAAGCACAAGAAGCGCAAGCGGTTTATATTTTGGGAGATCTTTTTGATTTTTGGATTGGTGACGATGAAACTTCACCTTTAATCTCACAAGTAAAACAGTTGATTAAAAACCTGACAGAAAAGGGCATTGCTTGTTATTTCATTCATGGTAATCGAGATTTCCTGGTAGGGAAAAAATTTGCACAAGATTGTGGTTTAACGTTATTGCCTGACTATCATTGTGTTGATCTTTATGGTGTGAAAACCTTAATTTGTCATGGTGATACCTTATGTATTGATGATGTGAAATATCAACAATTTCGCCGGAAGGTGCATCAAAAATGGCGACAAAGATTGTTTTTATGCTTGCCATTAAAAGTGCGGTTAAAAATTGCAGAGAAAATTCGCGCGAAGAGTAAACAAGATAAGCAATATAAGTCACTGGATATCATGGATGTGAATTTAGCGTTTACGGCACAAACCGTAAAAGAATTTGGCGTAGAACGGTTAATTCACGGTCATACGCATCGAGAAGCCATCCATCAGGAAAAAGAGTACACGCGAATTGTGTTAGGCGATTGGCGAAAGGATTATGCCTCAATTTTGGAAGTGACAGAAAACGGTTATCGGTTTATTTAAACAAAAAGCACAGGATTAAACCTGTGCTTTTTTGTATTAAAACGTGCTGATTTTCAACCGCACTTTATTCTACGGTTACCGATTTCGCTAAGTTACGAGGTTGGTCCACGTCAGTTCCTTTAATTAATGCTACATGGTATGACAATAATTGCATCGGAACGGTGTAGAAAATTGGCGCAATAATTTCATTCACTTTTGGCATAGTGATAATTTTCATACCTTCGCTTGGTGTGAAGCCCGCTTCTTTATCGGCGAACACATAAAGTTGACCACCACGCGCACGCACTTCTTCAATGTTTGATTTCACTTTTTCAAGTAATTCATTGTTTGGTGCGACCACGATAACCGGCATATCTGCATCGATTAAGGCTAATGGACCGTGTTTTAATTCACCCGCCGCATAAGCTTCAGCATGAATATAAGAAATTTCTTTTAATTTCAATGAAGCTTCCATTGCGATAGGGTAGAACTCACCACGACCTAAGAAAAGTGCATGGTTTTTCTCTGCGAAGTCTTCTGCTAATGCTTCGATGTCTTTATCAAATGCAAGGGCTTTTTCAACTTCAGCCGGAAGTGATTGTAACGCTTTTACAATTTCCACTTCTTGTTCGTTTGAGATATTGCCTTTTACTTTACCAATTGCAGTTACTAACATTAATAATGCGGCCAACTGAGTGGTAAACGCTTTGGTTGATGCCACACCGACTTCAACGCCTGCACGTGTCATGAAGGCAAGATCAGATTCGCGTACTAAAGATGAACTTGATACGTTACAGATCGTTAAGGCTGCCATGTAACCTTTTTCTTTTGCAAGACGAAGTGCGGCAAGAGTATCCGCTGTTTCACCTGATTGAGAGATAGTCACTAACAAGCTATTTGGGCGAGTGACAAATTTGCGATAGCGGAATTCAGATGCGATTTCGACATCACAACTCACGCCAGCAAGTGCTTCAAACCAGTAACGAGCGGTCATCCCTGCATTGTAAGAGGTACCACAAGCCACAATTTGAATGTGTTCAACTTTTTCTAAGATTTCTGCTGCGCCATTACCAATAGCATCCACAATCACGTTATTGTGAAGAATACGACCTTCCATCGTGTTGATTAATGCATTTGGTTGCTCATAGATTTCTTTTTGCATGAAATGGCGGAATTTACCTTTTTCTGCTGCATCATTTTCAAGGTTAGACTCGTGTACTTCACGTTCTACTTTTTGACCATTTGCATCATAAATATCCACGGTACGACGTGTGATTTCTGCGATATCGCCTTCTTCTAAATAGATGAAACGACGAGTTACGCTTAATAACGCAAGTTGGTCAGAAGCTAGGAAGTTTTCACCAATCCCTAAACCAATCACCAATGGGCTGCCTGAACGCGCAGCCACTAAATGTTCTGGATGCTCACGATCTAGTACAACCATACCGTATGCACCAGTAAGTTGTTTTACGGTTTTTTGGACTGCTTCAAGAAGATTTGAGGCGGTACACATTTCCCAATTAACAAGGTGAGCAATTACTTCGGTATCAGTTTGAGAATTAAACACATAACCACGTGATTTAAGTAATTCACGTAATTCTTCGTGGTTTTCGATAATGCCGTTATGGACGACAGCAAAGTTACCTGAAGTATGCGGATGAGCATTGGCCTCAGACGGTTCACCATGAGTTGCCCAACGCGTGTGTGCAATCCCGGTACCACCGATTAATGGTTTTACCGCAACTGCTTCATCAAGGGCTTTTACTTTACCCAAGCAGCGCACGCGGTGTAATTCATGGTTTGGATCCACTACAGCCACACCTGCAGAATCATAACCACGATACTCTAAGCGGTGTAAACCGTTAATTAAAATTTCTGCTACATCACGTTGTGCTACCGCACCAACAATACCACACATAGTTTTTCCTTATTTACTAAAATTAAAAGTCTTGTTTTTCTGACCGCATTTTATGCTACGTCTACACAAATTACTTCTACGCCTTGCGCCATTATGGCGTCTTTGTCAGCCTGAGATAATTTGTTATCGGTAATCAGCACATCAATTTGCTGCCAGGTTAATTCCACATTTGGCATTTTTCTGCCAATTTTTTGTGATTCCACCATCACAATCACTTCACGAGACACTTCAGCCATCACTTGGCTTAAGCGAACCAATTCATTAAATGTTGTTGTACCACGTTCTAAATCAATGCCATCGGCACCAATAAATAATTGGTCAAAATCATAAGAACGTAGGACTTGCTCGGCAATATTGCCTTGGAAGGATTCGGAACGTGTGTCCCAAGTGCCTCCCGTCATTAAGAGCGTCGGTTCATTTTCGAGTGAACGTAATGCGGTGGCCACCGAAAGCGAATTCGTCATCACAACCAAGCCTTGCTTGCGATTAAGTTGTTTAATCAAGGCGGCGGTTGTGCTGCCACTATCCACAATAATGCGATTGTGATCACGAATACGTTCTGCGGCAGCCTTTGCTAAGACTAACTTTCGTTGCGAAAGTTCATCATCTTGTTCTTCTTCGATGATTTCTTGTGGCATTAAAATGGCACCACCGTATTTACGAAGAAGGAAACCATTACTTTCTAATGCAGTGAGATCTTTTCGAATCGTCACTTCAGAGGTGTCAAATAACTGTACGAGTTGTTCTACACTGACTTCACCTTGTTCCTGCAGAAGTTGCATGATGGCATGTCTGCGTTGTTGGGTATTTCGGTGTTGAATGTTTCGTTTCATTATTTATATCCCGTAATAAGTTTCGGTTCGGAATTATATAAGCAAAATGATGATTGTAAAGCTAAAATTTAGGCAACAAAAAACCCTGACAAAGCAGGGTTCAATTAAAGTCCGTTTTAAGACAAATTATTTGATTGCGTCTTTTAATGCTTTACCAGATACGAATGCAGGAACTTTAGATGCCGCGATTTTGATTTCTGCACCAGTTTGTGGGTTACGTCCAGTACGTGCTGCACGTTTGTTTACTTTGAATGTACCGAAACCGATTAATTGAACAGGTTCACCTTTTTTAAGGCTACCAGTGATAGCAGCTAAAGTAGCTTCTAATGCAGCTTTAGCTTGTTTTTTATTTAATTCAGCAGCACTTGCAATTGCATCGATTAAATCTGTTTTGTTCATAAATTTGTACCTTTTGTTAAATTAAAATTTGACTCTGTTAAGTTAGAGGCCTGTAACCAACTACGGCTTGGCAAAGTCTAATCTAACTGAGCGGGAAATAAAAGCTCGATTTGTAAAAATTGTGACAAATCTCACGTTATTGCTCAATTTTTATACCAATGTTGGAGATTCCCTCCTGTTTGATCTCGTTTCGGAGGGATAAAATCAAGTCTACATCGCGTTTTTCGCAGTCTTTGAGTAGTCGATAGATTTGCCATTGAAGGTCAAGTTCTTCTTCAATTTCTTCACGGCTTTTCAGTTCAGTTTCAGAAAGATCTCGATCTTCTTGTGTTTCTAACAAAGAACAAACCGTGCCTAATGAAATTTGGCTGATTTGAATTGCTTTTTCAAGTGTCTCGCCCGCGATAATCGCATGCAACAATTCACCTAGCGCTTCACAAGCATCGAGAGCAGGTACCACACCAAAGAAGTCGTAATCATTCACATCAGGAATAATTTCTTCAAGTTTCTCTAATTGGTTCTCGAAATTAATCTTTGCCTCTTTAACCGTTAGAAACTCCCACACTAAGTTTAAAATGTTGTGATAGGTTTTGTCTGCAGGCTTTTGTTCCGTCATTTGGCAGAATAGGGCAAAGTTAGGTGCCATACGCTCGCATAAGCAAGCCATAAAGGTCAGATGTTGCCAGCTTTCGAGATTTTCGAGACGCTTGTGAATCGGATTTCGCATTTTTTTCTCGCTTATTTATGATAGGCTTTAGAGAACTCATGAATTGCATCCACGAAGATTTTTGGTGCACTTTCCGGCACATCTTGGTGAATACCATGACCTAAATTAAATACATGGCCGCTGCCTTGACCAAAATCAGCTAAAATTGACCGCACTTCTTGCTCAATACGCTCAGCTGGTGCATATAACACGCTTGGATCCATATTGCCTTGTAGTGCCACTTTATGGCCTACGCGTGCTTTCGCATCCGCTAAATTCACTGTCCAGTCTAATCCTAGCGCATCACAGCCTGTATTTGCCATGGCTTCTAACCATAAGCCGCCACCTTTGGTAAATAAAGTCACCGGCACTTTACGGCCATCGTATTCACGAATTAAACCATCGACGATTTTGTGCATATATTGCAAAGAGAAGTCTAAATATTCACGATGACCTAACACGCCGCCCCAAGTATCAAATACCATAACGGCTTGTGCTCCGGCTTTGATTTGCGCGTTTAAGTATAAAATGACGGAATCCGCCACTTTATCTAATAAAAGGTGTAAAGTTTGCGGGTCGGCATACATCATTTTTTTGATTTTATTGAAGGTTTTGCTGCTACCACCTTCAACCATATAAGTCGCCAGTGTCCACGGGCTACCAGAGAAACCAATCAATGGCACTTCACCTTTTAGCTCACGACGAATTGTGCGCACAGCATTCATCACATATTGAAGTTCGCCTTCAGGGTCAGGAATCGGTAAATTTTCGACCGTACTTTTGTTTTCAATTGGACGGGCAAATTTCGGGCCTTCACCTGCACCAAAACTTAAGCCTAAGCCCATCGCATCAGGAATAGTCAGAATATCTGAAAATAAAATAGCTGCATCTAAAGCATAGCGACGAAGTGGTTGTAAAGTGACTTCACAAGCTAAATCCGCATTACGGCAAAGAGACATAAAATCGCCTGCTTCTGCACGTGTTGCTTTATATTCAGGCAAATAGCGTCCCGCTTGGCGCATCATCCATACGGGGGTCATATCCACAGGTTCACGTAATAAGGCTTTTAAATAACGATCATTTTTTAATTCAGACATGGACTTTCCTTTATTTATTTTGTTCCGCTTTGCAAAGCTCAAGCGTAGCATTAATTAATTTGAGTGCGATAGTACCTGTTGGCGGTAATTCTGGCAAGGGGGCAGCGCTAGAAAACCATTGTGCATCATGCAGTTCTGTTTCTTGCAGTTGAATTTCTCCGCTGTCGTAATCAGCTAAAAAGCCCACCATTTGTGAATTCGGGAATGCCCAAGGTTGGCTACCGAAATAGCGAATATTTTTAATGCGAATGCCGGTTTCTTCAAACACTTCGCGACGAACGGCATCTTCGAAGGTTTCACCCACTTCCACAAAACCGGCTAGCGTAGTGTAAATACCGGCTTTGCCTGGCGTGTAATGGCGTTTATGGTTGGCTAATAAAATCTCTGTGCCACGGCGAACGGCGACAATAATCGAAGGGCAAATAACTGGGTAAGTACGATAGCCGCAACTTGTGCATTGAACCGCAAGCTCATCGTGAGTTTGTTCCGCTTTTTGACCGCACTTTCCGCAAAATTGATGGGTTTTCAAAAAATGATTGATTTCCACGCCTCGGCTTAATAAATGAAAATCTTCAGTCGGTAATGACAACAAACTCCGTAAGGAAAGGTATTCTCGTTCATCTTGATCATTTTCTGCCACAAGCCATAAAGGTTGTGATTTCCATTTCCCGAGCAACATTGCTTTTTGCGTTGTGAGGCCAAGTTCCTTTGCTGCTCCAAAAGGCAGATCATTGTCCTGCCAATAAAGCGTTGATCCTTTGGTGAACAGCCAATATCCCTGATCTTCGGGCTGAATTGCTTTCATATTTTTCTCTTTTTGTTTCAAAAGTGCGGTCATTATAAAAGGGATTTTTCGGAAAAACGAATTTAATTTCTGTGATAAAAATATCTAGTCAGTTTTCGTTGTGCTATAGTAGTAAGCTGTTTTTCTCTTTAAAATTAGGAATGACAAATGTCTTTTTACTCTTTTGCTTTTTTAGAAAATGCGATGTCTTTTCAAGGCTATCTTAAATATATCGCCATTTTTGTCTCGTTAGGTGCATTGCTTGTGGTGACAAGCTTATATTTACGTCATCGGTTACAAACCAAATATCGCGATCTCAGTATTATCTTTCTTTTATTAATTATTTTCTTGCTCGGTGTGCAATATAAGCAATATGAGCAAAATGAAGTCTATGCAGCTGATATCTCTAGCGTGGTGACATTTTTAAATTCGGTGAAAGACAGTCAAAATTTACAGAAAGAAGATATTCGTACCAATAGCCGTACATTAAGTAACGGCATGATTTTAAATATTCGGGATCAGTATTTCGAAGTCCATTTTAATAATGATTTTACCGCATATACCTTATCCCCAATTAACTTAGTAAACCCTAATGTTACTGTGATTGATAAGGAGGATAAATAATGGATGGCTACACATTATTAGGCTTGAAATTGGCCATGGGTATTATTGGACTGGTACTCCAAATTAACTTAATGGGAAAAGGTAACCTTGCACCGACTTCCGCGATGGATCAGGTACAAAACTATGTGCTAGGTGGCATTATTGGTGGTGTGATTTATAGCGATAGTATTGGGGTATTCCAGTTCTCTCTCGTGCTCGTGCTTTGGACATTATTGGTTTTTACCCTCCGTTTTATCAAAAATCATAACAAATTAGTTAAATCTTTGATTGATGGTAAACCTGTTTGGGTGATTTCAAACGGTAAGGTTAAAACCGCTGAATGTATGAAAAATGGTATTACTGCTCATGACCTCATGTTTAAGTTACGTGCAGTCGGTATTTATGAAATCAGAACGGTTAAACGTGCGGTATTCGAACAAAATGGGCAACTCTCGATTATTCAATACGGCGATGATAACTTACGTTATCCATTAATTGTTGATGGACAATTAGATAATGATGTTTTAGAACTTATTGATCGTGATGAAGAATGGGTTAAAGCTGAGTTAGAAAAACAGAACATAACGATTGAGCAAGTGTATATTGGCGAATACTTGAATGGCCAGTTAGTCACACATTTATATGAAAACAAATAAAAAAAGACCGCACCTTAAAAGTGCGGTCTTTTTTTTACTCATTTTAACCTACGACAAAAGGTAAATAACCGGCTCGGATAGCAAAAGGAATCGAAGTAATAATTACCCCAAGCACTAAGACGAGCACTAACAATGCTTTACCGCCCCATACTCGGTATGGCAAGTTTGGATGAATTGAGCGTGCTTTCCAAACTAATGCTACCGGTAAAACCACTGCGTAGAACGCGAACATTTGACCGGCATAACCCAGTGCGAGAATAAAACCTTCAGGATAGAAAAGGGAGAAAAGCACTGGGGGAATAAAGGTCATTAAACCTAATGAAATACGCCCTGCATGAATATCAAAAGATTGCTTGAGTAAGTCTTCAATACATTCTAATAAACCTAATGCCACGCCTAAGAATGAGGTTACTAATGCCAAAGTGGAGAAAATTTTGACTGCATTCGCAATAATTGGGCTTTGGGTGATTTCTAAGGTTGCTTTCACTAAGCCATTTAAGGTTGCGTCTTCGCGTAAAATTTGTAAGAACTCATTTTGGCTGAGTAAGCCGTGCGTAGAAAGCTGCCATAAAAAGTAAGCAAATAACGTGATGCCAGAACCCACTAAAATTGCAATGCGTAAGGATTTCACATTACCGTCTAAGTATTTATTTAAGCTAGGAATGGAACCGTGGAAGCCAAATGCCGTGAAAAATACAGGGCTTGCAGAAATAATTAAGGCATTATCAATCGGCATCGCCATTAAGTTATCAAATTTAATGTTTGGTAACATTAATGCGAGCACTAAGATAAAAGTGACAATCATCACAAAGAATAGGACACGGTTAATTTTATCCACACTGTGTGTACCGATGACAATAAAACTACCGAAGAAAATGGTGAATACAAGCACCGCGATTTTGTTCATGGTGTCTTTATCCCCCATGGCTGGGAGTAAATCCATTAATAAGGAACCACCACCACTTACATAAGCAGCAATTAAGGCATATAAAAAGACAATTAAAACAGCGGTGGAAATAATTCGCCCCGCTTTACCAAAATATTGTGCAGCAAGTGTGCCGATCCCCGCATCGCTGTCAGCAGTTTGATACAGTTCCACGAATAACAATGCGGTGAATGTGAGTACCGCCCACAAGCCAATTAATAAGAAAACCGTCGCCGTTAAGCCAATCCCTGCTGAGGTGAGCGGCATTGCCAACATCCCCGCACCAATCATGGTTCCTGCCACAAGCAAGGTACTTCCCACAGTCTTGTTCATTTTACTTTCCTTTGATTGTAATAATTAATTTACGATGATTGTATTTTAATCTTTACAGTGTGTAAAGTGGAGAAAACAAATTTCTTCTACAAAATGTACGGTAGAAATGACCGCACTTTCCCGATAAAATAACCGGCAAATCAATTAAGACGAGAGACAATAGTAGGAGAGCGCTTATGATTTATAGTATGACAGCCTTTGCACGCCTTGAAATCAAGAAAGATTGGGGCGATGCAGTTTGGGAAATTCGTTCGGTTAACCAACGTTATTTGGAAAATTTTTTCCGCTTGCCAGAGCAATTCCGTGGCTTGGAAAATGCTTTGCGTGAGAAACTTCGTCAAAATCTCACTCGCGGTAAAATTGAATGCTTATTGCGTATTGATAGCAAAAAGCAAGCAGCGGCTGAACTCAATTTAAATAAAGAGTTGGCGAATCAAGTTATCCAATCTTTACAATGGATTAAGTCGCAAGCTGGTGAGGGCGAAATCAATTTGGCGGATGTATTGCGTTATCCTGGCGTGGTAGAAGCGACTGAGCAAGATTTAGATGCGATTAGTCAAGATTTGTTGACAGCTTTTGATGAGTTGTTGGTGGAGTTTATTGCAATGCGTGGTCGTGAAGGCGAAAAATTACAAGCCATTATTCAACAACGTTTAGATGGCATTACGGTAGAAGCCGAAAAAGTGCGGTCACAAATGCCGGCAGTTTTACAATGGCAGCGTGAGCGTTTATTGCAACGTTTTGAAGAAGCGAAAATTCAACTTGATCCACAACGTGTCGAACAAGAAATGATTTTATTGGCGCAACGTGTGGATGTGGCGGAAGAATTAGATCGTCTGCAAATGCACGTGAAAGAAACCAACAACATCTTGAAAAAAGGTGGAGCAGTGGGACGTAAACTGGACTTTATGATGCAAGAGCTAAATCGTGAATCTAACACGTTAGCATCAAAATCCATTAATGCTGATATCACCGCTTCTGCCGTGGAATTAAAAGTATTAATCGAACAAATGCGTGAGCAAATTCAAAATCTTGAATAGGAAAAATCATGGCAACATTCATTTCATTAAACCAATATGATTTGGTGGAAGTGGCCGGCGTGGATGCGGAGAAATATCTGCAAGGCCAATTAACTTGTGATGTGGTGCATTTGGCAGCAGGCGCTTCAACGCTTACAGCGCATTGTGATCCTAAAGGCAAAATGAACTCGTTGTTCCGCTTAATTAAGCTTTCTGCAGAGCAGTTTTTGATTTTAATGCCGAAAAATTTATTTGCTCCACTCGATCATTTAAAAAAATACGCCGTGTTTTCAAAAGTAACTTTTCAAGTATTGGATTGGCAAATTGTTGGCTTGATTGGTGAAAAGTGCGGTCGAATTCAAGCACAAATCATCTTGGATATTGATGAAAACCGAGCAATTTTGATCAATCCTACACCGTTAGATGTCACCTTTAATGGCGATGATAAACAATGGCTTTGTGCGGATACTCAAGCAGGCCTACCAAGCTTGAGTGCGGAAACGCAAAATGAATTTATCCCACAGGCATTAAATCTACAAGCTATCGAACAAGCGATTTCTTTTACTAAAGGCTGTTATATCGGGCAAGAAACTGTCGCGCGTGCCAAATATCGTGGCGCCAATAAACGAGCGATGTATGTGCTTTCGGGGGAAACCACAGTTACCCCGAAAATCGGTAGCGAAATTGAAATGCAGTTAGATACGGCTTGGCGTAAAACGGGCTCGATCGTAAGTGCGGTCAATTTTGACGGTGTTTTATGGTTACAAGTGGTGATGAACAACGATTTAGAAGAAGGGACGCATTTCCGTTTACCTGAAGATGGAACAGTTCTGAAAATTGAATCTCTTCCTTATTCCATAAACAACTAAATATATTGTCTTTTAATCTATTTTAAACTTAAAAATCCTTGGCGAAGTCAATCTTTGCAAAGGATTTTTTTATTATGCCTTTTGTAATGAAAATTTGTTTTCTAGCACAATTTCTGTATTTTTGTCAGATTTTTTGAATAGTTAAAAAAATGTTACAAGGATAAAAGGGAAATGTTAAAAAATTATGAGATCTTTGTCACATTTTCAATAAATTTCACTTAATAGGGTATAGGTTTTTTCTTTAAAACCCATAGAATACGCGCAATTTTTAGTTATGTAAGAGGAGTAAGTATGACCCTATCTTTTATTCTTAGTGTTTTTCCGATCATCCTGTTGATCTATTTAATGGTAAAGCGTAATGCATTACCTTCTTATGTTGCATTACCTTGGATTGCAACTCTAGTAATGGGGGTTCATCTTCTTCATTTTAATACCGATATAGTGACAATTAGTGCAAATGTGACTGCAGCAATCGTGGCTGTTCAAACACCAATTACTGTTATTTTTGGTGCAATTCTCTTTAACAAATTTTCAGAAGTATCTGGCGCAACTGATACGATGCGTAAATGGTTAGGCAATATTAATCCAAACCCAGTTGCACAATTAATGATTATCGGTTGGGCATTTGCTTTTATGATTGAGGGGGCAAGCGGCTTTGGTACACCAGCAGCGATTGCAGCTCCAATTTTAATGGGGTTAGGTTTTAATCCATTAAAAGTCGCCATGTTAGCTTTAGTGATGAATTCGGTTCCGGTTTCTTTTGGAGCTGTAGGTACACCAACTTGGTTCGGTTTTGGTCCGTTAAAATTAGATTCAAAATCGATTCTTGAAATTGGTTCGATGACAGCGTTTATCCACTCCATTGCGGCATTAGTGATTCCATTGATGGCATTACGCATCATGGTGACCTGGAAAGAAATCCGTCAAAATATTGTTTTCATTTATATCAGCGTATTCTCTTGCGTGATTCCTTACTTCTTAATTGCACAATTTAACTATGAGTTCCCATCATTAGTTGGTGGCGCAATTGGTCTCTTTATTTCTGTATTTGTAGCGAATAAAGGTATTGGTTTAGCGAAAGTTGAAAACAAGTTAGATAATAATGCTGTTAGCGCAGGCCAAGTTGCTAAAGCATTACTACCAACCGGTTTATTAATTTTATTCTTAATCGTTACACGTATTCCAGAATTAGGCTTAAAAGGCTTAATGAATAACAAAGATGTGTGGTTCTCCACAGCGTTAGGTTCATTAGGCACATTTGAAGTCAGCAAAGGTTTAATTTTTAGTTTGAAAAATATCTTCGGTTCAGAAGTGAGTGAAAGCTATAAACTTCTTTATGTACCTGCGTTAATTCCATTTGTAATTACCGTATTAATTTCATTACCACTTTTCGGAGTGAACTTCAGCAGAACAAAAGGCATTTTTAGTACAAGCTTAAGCCAAGTAAAAAATCCATTTATTGCCTTAATGGGAGCCTTAGTGATGGTAAACTTGATGTTAGTGGGTGGCGAGCATTCTATGGTAAAAATCATAGGTCGTACCTTTGCAGAAGTTACCGGTAGTGACTGGACAATCTTCTCATCCTTCTTAGGTGCTGTAGGCGCATTTTTCTCAGGTTCAAATACCGTATCTAACTTAACATTCGGTAGCGTACAATTATCGACAGCAGAAACTACAGGTTTATCTGTGACTTTAATTCTGGCGTTACAATCAGTCGGTGGTGCGATGGGTAATATGGTATGTATTAATAATATCGTAGCAGTTTCTTCCGTGTTGAATATTCAAAACAAAGAAGGAACAATCATTAAGACTACGATTGTACCAATGGTCGTTTACGGTATCATTGCAGCCCTTTGCGCAAGTTTCTTAATTCCGCTATTCTATGCGCTCTAAAATAGAGGCAAAAAGCAACCGCACTTTGTGGGCGGTTGCTTAACTTTTATCGAATATTTTACTTTTTATTTTCTATTATTGTTGGAGTAATTATTTATGAACGTAAATTTCTACGTTACTTGTATTGCCGACGTAGTAAAGAGCGGTGTGGCAAAAAACACTGTATTACTACTGGAAAAACTCGGTTGTAATGTTATCTTCCTTGAAAAACAAGGCTGTTGTGGGCAACCAGCATTAAACAGCGGTTACACCAAACAAGCCATCCCTGGCATGAAAAACTTAGTCGAAACCTTTGAAGTGAACGATTATCCCATTGTTGCCCCTGCAGGTTCCTGTGTTTATGCTATCAAAAACTATCCTGACTATTTCACTAAAGCTGGTGAGTTAGGTTGGGCTGAGCGAGCGAAAAAGGTCGTCGCACGTTTCTGTGATTTAACGGATTTCATCGTCAATAAATTAGGTGTAACAGATGTTGGCGCCTATTTGCCTGGTAAAGCGGTTTATCATCCTTCTTGTAGTCTTACTCGTAAATTAGGCATTGTTGATGAACCAATCGCTCTCTTGAAAGGCGTAAAAGGGTTAGATCTTCTTTCTATTCATAATCAACAAACTTGCTGTGGCTTCGGTGGAACTTTCTCTGTGAAAATGGCAGAGATTTCTGGCGAAATGGTGAAAGAAAAAGTTGAGCATATTGAAGAGGTTGAACCGCAATATTTAATCGGTGCAGATGTAAGTTGTTTATTAAATATTGGTGGTCGTTTACAACGCGAAGGTAGCAAGATCAAAGTGATGCACATTGCGGAAGTATTAATGCGAGGGGAGAAATAAGATGTCATTGAAAACCAGTAATCTTCCTTTTAAAGCGCGTGTCGATCATGAAGTGCATAACACAATCATGCGTAAAGCGGTAGTAAAAGCTCAAGAAACTATTGGGGCTAATCGTCAAAAAATGGTGGACGAATTAGGTCATTGGGAAGAATGGCGTGATTTATCCAAACAGATTCGTAACCATGTTTTAGCTAATTTAGACGCCTATTTGTATCAATTGAGCGAAAAAGTGATAGAAAATGGCGGTAAAGTGTATTTTGCTGAAACGGCCGAAGAAGCGAGTGCTTATATTCGCAAAGTAGCATTAGAGAAAAATGCGAAGAACATAGTAAAATCCAAATCCATGGTGACAGAAGAAATCGGTTTAAACGAAGTGCTTGAAAAAGAGGGCATGCAAGTGATCGAAACCGATTTGGGTGAATATCTATTACAAATTTCAGGTGATAAACCATCCCATATCGTTGTGCCTGCAATTCACAAAGATCGTCACCAAATCCGCAAAGATTTATCTGAAAAACTCGGCTATGAAGGTGAGGAAACGCCTGAAGATATGACGCGTTTCGTACGTGAAAAAATTCGTCAAGATTTTTTAGAGGCTGATATCGGTATCAGTGGTTGTAACTTTGCTGTAGCGGAAACCGGCTCAGTTTGTTTAGTGACAAACGAAGGTAACTTACGTTTAGCGACGACCTTACCAAAAACACATATTGCCGTGATGGGAATGGAGCGTTTAGCGCCAACTTTCCAAGAGGTGGATGTGTTAATTACGATGCTTGCTCGTAGTGCGGTAGGGGCGAAATTAACTGGTTATAACACTTGGTTAACCGGTCCTCGTCTTGCTGGTGAAACCGACGGTCCTGAAGAATTCCATTTGGTTATTGTGGATAATGGCCGTTCAGATATTTTAGCGTCTGAATTCCAAGAAGTTTTACGTTGTATCCGTTGCGGTGCTTGTTTGAATACTTGTCCGGCATATCGTCAAATCGGTGGTCATGGATATGGTTCTATTTACCCGGGGCCAATTGGTGCAGTGATTTCTCCGTTACTAGGTGGCTATGATGAATTCAAAGAATTGCCGTATGCTTGTTCTTTATGTAATGCGTGTAATTCGGTCTGCCCGGTGCGTATTCCATTATCGCAGTTAATCTTAAAACACCGCGAGAAAATGGTAGAGTTAGGTAAAACTCCCGCGATGGAACGTTTATCTATTTTTGGTTTCACTACAGCCAATGCCAACCCAATACTATGGAAAACTGGTGTGAATATCGGTGCGAAATTAGCGGGTAAGCTGATCAAAAATGGGAAAGCACCAATTACATTTGGTGCATTGGGTGAATGGACAAAAGCACGAGATTTACCACAAGCAGATGGCGAAAGTTTCCGTCAATGGTTTAATAATAGAGAGAGAGGGTAATAAGCATGGATTTACAAAATCGCGAAAATTTTCTTAATAAATTAGCGGCGAAAATGGGTAAAGCCCGTGCTATCATACCTGAACCGATGGATGTACCAGTCAATACATACCCAACTGAGCGTTTAACTCATTTAAGTGCGGTTGATTTAGCGAATGAATTTACCAATTCTGCTAAAACCATGATGGTGGATGTAAATGTGTGTAGAGAGTCTGATGCAGTACAAACCTTACTTGCTCTCTGTGAAAAATATGGCGGCGGTGATGTTGTGCTTAATTCCGATGAAAGATTGACCGCACTTGGTATTCCAGCGGCGCTTGAAGCGAAATATACTTGCCATACATGGTCACCAGAAACGGCACAAGATAATATTAGTTTTTCTGAAAAAGCTAATCTTGGTGTGGTTTATGCAGAATATGGTTTGGCGGAAACTGGCGGAATCGTCTTATTCTCTAGTGCAGATCGTGGACGTTCAGTGAGTTTATTACCTGAAAAATCGATTGTTGTTGTACGTAAAAGCCAAGTACTTCCACGTGTTGCACAAGTGGCGAAAGTATTACACGATAAAGCACAACAAGGCGAGCGTATGCCATCTTGTATCAATATTATCTCAGGTCCAAGTTCAACGGCAGATATTGAATTGATTAAAGTGATTGGCGTACATGGCCCAGTAGCAAAAATCTATTTAGTCATTGACGACTTATAAGAATCATCCATGATGAAAAGAGAGAACTACAATGTTCTCTCTTTTTTTATTTTTTTAAAATCCGCTATAATTCTGAAAAACTCACGAATTGAATATTATGACTTATTATCTTGGCATTATGTCGGGCACCAGTCTTGATGGTGTCGATATTGCTCTTACTGACATCCATTCGAATCAAACCAAATTAATTGCGGCCGATTTCACGCCGATGCCAGCAAATTTACGTGAAAAAGTGACCGCACTTATTCAATCTGGCGAAACCACTTTACAGGCTCTAGGGGAGCTTGATCATCAATTTGGTTTTCTTTATGCCGATTGCGTAAATGCCTTTTTACGTAAACATGAGTTAAAACCTGAGCAGGTCGAAGCCATTGGCTGCCATGGTCAAACAGTGTGGCATTCCCCAAAAAGTCAATTCCCGTTTACCATGCAAATCGGTGATATGAATTTATTAGCCGCTAAAACAGGTATTACGGTTGTTGGTGATTTGCGCCGTAAAGATATGGCGTTTGGTGGACAAGGGGCGCCTTTAGTACCCGCTTTTCATCAAGCGGTATTTTTTGATCCTAACTGGGCAACGGTGGTGCTTAATATTGGCGGTATTAGCAATATATCGTTATTGATACCCGAACAGCCTGTCATTGGCTTTGATACGGGAACCGGTAATGCCTTGCTCGACCAATGGATCGAAAAACATCAAGGCAAAGCTTACGACAAAAATGGTGAATGGGCGGCTTCAGGTCAAGTGAATCCAGATTTGTTAGCGGTATTATTAGATGAAGATTTCTTTCAGCTTCCACCACCGAAAAGCACGGGGCGTGAATTATTTAATTTGGCTTGGCTAGAGAATAAAATTCAAAAAATAACAGGCAAAACGACCGCACTTTTACCACAAGATGTGCAAGCCACCTTGGCTGAATTTACCGTGCAAAGTATTGTATTAGCCCTTAATAATATTCAGACGACATTACCATGCAGATTACTTGTTTGTGGCGGAGGTGCTAAAAATCAGGTGATCATGAATGGTTTAAAACAGGCATTACTAAATTGGCGTATTCAACTGACGACGGAATTAGAACTTGATATCGATTATGTGGAAGCGGCAGCTTTTGCTTGGTTGGCCTATCGTCGTATGCATAATTTGCCCGCTAATTTACCGAGTGTGACGGGTGCCACAAGTGCGGTCAGTTTAGGGGCGATTTTTCCAAAGGAATAAACCATGGCAGAAAATTTATTACAAACCCTTTCAACTTTAATTACTGAACAACGGAATCCCAATTCCATGCATGTGGATAGCTTGTCTGCATTGGAAATTGTGCAGTTAATGAATAAGGAAGATAAACAAGTGCCTTTGGCAATTGAAAAATGCTTACCTCAAATTGCCCAAGCGGTCGAATGTATTGTTGCTGCATTTCAACAAGGTGGTCGATTAGTCTATATTGGCGCTGGAACCAGTGGTCGATTAGGCGTACTTGATGCTTCTGAATGCCCGCCAACATTTGGTGTGTCACCTGAAATGGTGAAAGGTATTATTGCAGGCGGCGAGCGCGCATTACGTCATCCAATTGAAGGTGCCGAAGACAGCAAAACGCACGCCGTGGTTGACTTACAAACCATTCAATTTTCCTCAAAAGATGTCTTGGTTGGTATTGCTGCGAGTGGCCGAACACCTTATGTGATCGGTGCATTGGAATATGCGAAAAGTTTAGGTTCAGTGACCGTTTCGATTGCAAGTAATCCGAATTCAGCGATGGCGAATATTGTGGATATTGCTATTGATACGGTAGTGGGGCCAGAAGTGCTGACTGGTTCGAGTCGCTTAAAATCAGGCACCGCCCAAAAATTAGTACTGAATATGCTTACTACGGCTTCCATGATTTTAATGGGCAAATGCTATCAAAACTTAATGGTGGATGTGCAGGCAAGTAATGAGAAGCTGAAAGCTCGTGCCATTCGTATCGTCATGCAAGCCACGGATTGCGATAAGACACTCGCAGAAGAGACATTAAAGCTTGCCGATCAAAATGCGAAATTAGCAATTATGATGATTTTGAGTGGACTAGATCGTGCTCAAGCGGAAGCTTTATTAGAAAAACATCACGGCAAGTTACAACTTGCGTTGAAATAAGCAAAAAATAAAACGCTAGGCATCAAACCTAGCGTTTTTTATCATTTAATAGTTTGCTTAATTAGCAATCTTGTTTACCGTAAGCATCTTGACGTAGAATTTGACGAACGCCTTCCTCAAATTGTGCTAAAACGTGATCCGCGTCTTTTGGATCTTTACCGCGAGCATCAAGGTAGAACTTGATTTTCGGCTCAGTACCAGATGGACGAGCGATTAAGCGGCTACCGTTTTCTAATACGAATACAAGGATGTCGCTTTGGCGATCAGTTTTAGTGTGGTCGATGAATTGTGCCACTTTAACACCACCTACTTCAGCTGGAGGTGTGTTACGAAGTGCGGCCATTAATTTACCAATTTCAGATAAATCGCTTACACGAATAGAAATTTGACCACTTACATAAGCACCGAATTCTTGCGTGAAGTCATTGGCGTAATCCGCTAAGGTTTTACCTTGTGCTTTTAAGTGACGCACTAAATCTAAGAACACGATTGCCGCAGAAATACCGTCTTTATCGCGTACTTTATCTGGGTCAACTAAGTAGCCAAGCGCTTCTTCGAAACCGAATAATAAGCCTTGAACTTTACCAATGTATTTGAAACCGGTTAAGGTTTCTTCTGATTGGAAGCCGTATTTTTTCGCAATTTCAGCAAGCGCTGGAGAAGATACTAAAGAACACGCTAATACGCCTTTCTCACCTTTTGCATGATATTGTTTTGCCAAATACCAACCTAAGAAACAGCCTACTACGTTGCCGTGTAAAGGTTTCCAGTTACCTTGTGCATCTGGAACCGCAACCGCTAAACGGTCTGCATCTGGGTCATTAGCAATAATGAATTCCGCATTGTGTTCTTTTGCTACTTTAATGGCTAAATCTAATGCACCTTTTTCTTCCGGGTTAGGGAAGTTTACTGTTGGGAATGTGCCGTCTGGCCATACTTGTTCCGCCACAATATGAGGTTGTGGAAGACCCGCTTTGGTTAAGGTTTTGCTTAACACTTCATAGCCTACACCGTGCATTGCGGTATAAACGTAGTTAATGTCTGCTTTAGGTTCTTTAGCAAGAGAAGCGGTTTTTTCAATATAAGCGTTAACCACTTCATCATCTAACACCACATAATCTTGGCTGCGTGGTAAATCTTTTACATTACCTGCTGCCACTTTGTCGATTAATGCCGCGATATCTTTATCTGCAGGAGAAACGATTTGGCCACCGCCGTTCGCTTTACCTAAATAAACTTTATAACCATTATCTTCTGGTGGGTTGTGACTTGCAGTCACCATGACACCTGCGGTGATATCAAAATATTGGATTGCGTAAGCTAATACTGGCGTTGGTAATTTACGTGGAAGTAAATAAGCTTTCACGCCTGCAGCCGCCATAATTTCAGCGGTATCACGTGCGAAAACATCAGAGTTTTTACGACCATCGTAACCAATCACGATGGAAGGTTGTTTGTCGTAATCTTTTAAATAATCTGCTAAACCGCCCGCAGCTTGTGCCACTAAAACACGGTTCATACCCATAGGGCCTGCTTGTAATGGTCCACGAAGCCCCGCAGTACCAAATTGTAAACGGCCACTAAAGCGAGCTTGTAATTCAGATTGTGCTTTTTCATCACCATTTTTCGCCGCCGTTAAAAGTGCGGTTAATTCTGCGTGAGTTTCTGCATCAGGATCTTGATTTAACCAGTTTTGTGCAATATCAAAAAGCGTTGTCATGATGTTTTCTCCTTGTAAAAAGTAATTCTGGATAGACTAACGGAAAATGGATCGGATTAAAACGACTATTTTTCTTTTTTCCTGAAAAGATAAGCTTTTTTTGATCGCAATCGTTTTCTAATAAAATAAAAACAGCGTAAAATATTCACGCTGTTAAATGATTTTAGATTATGAAATTTAAAATTTATTTGCTGAAGTCCACTAAAGCATCACGAGTAATATCTGTGATATTCTTATTGCTTGTTAGTGTCATTGCTACACGCATTTCTTTATGAAATATATCGAGCATATTCTCTACGCCACGTTGACCATCTGCTCCAAGAGCATAGACAAAAGAACGACCAATCATAGTAGCATCAGCACCTAATGCAATCATACGTACTACATCTAATCCATTACGAATACCACTATCTGCAAGAATTTTTATATTACCTTTGACGGCATCGGCGACATAAGGTAAAGCTTGAGCTGTTGATGGTGTACCGTCTAGTTGTCTACCTCCGTGGTTGGATACCACGATCCCATCAGCACCAAAGCGAACAGCATCTTTAGCATCTTCAGCATCTAAAATACCTTTGATAACCATCGAGCCATCCCAAAAATCACGTATCCATTCTAAATCTTTCCACGAAATAGAAGGGTCGAAGTTGTCAGTTAACCAACCAATGTAATCATCTAACCCTACCGGTTTACCCATATATTGAGAAACATTACCTAATGTAAATGGACGCCCCTTCATGAGCATATCGTAAGACCATAATGGATGAGTGAAACCTTGTAATGTTCGACGAAGCCATTTATATTCGCCACTCATGCCTGAATGCATATCACGATAACGTGCACCAGGGGTTGGCATATCTACAGTAAAGACCAATGTCTTACAACCTGCTGCTTTTGCTCGTTCGAGAGCATTTTTCATAAAGCCTCGATCTTTTAGAACATAAAGTTGGAACCACATGGAACGTTTGAGTGTTGGAGCTACTTCTTCAATTGGACAAATTGATACAGTTGAAAGCGTAAATGGAATACCTTTGTTATCAGCAGCTTTTGCAGCTTGAACTTCACCACGACTTGCGTACATGCCACATGCACCTACAGGAGCTAATACTAACGGCATAGAAAGCTTTTCACCGAATAATTCAATTTCAGTATTTAATTGAGACATATCATTGAGCACACGTTGCCGTAATGCTATGTTAGATAGATCGCTTACATTACGTGTAAGTGTATGTTCAGAATAAGAGCCACCATCAGCATAATGAAACATAAATGGGGGAACCTTACGTTTAGCAACTTGACGATAGTCGTTTGCGGATGAAATAATCATATTTACCTCGTTATTAATGATAATCATTATCTTCTATTGTAGGTTAAATTCATTAATAAAGGTATTAGTTTTTGAAGATTTGTAATTAGGAAATAAAAATGCACGATTTTCCATCTGAATCGTGCATTTAACTGATTTTGCTCGTGAAGAGTAAAATTACTAAAGAAGGAGAGCTGAGCCCCATTTAATAATATCAAAGAAGAATTTGTTTTGATTGGTGGCAATGCCATCACCACTTTTCTTCAGTGTGCCATCGTCATTTTTCGTTTCATCTACCATGCCATTTACATACTGGCCTTTCACCACATTTAAGTCTTCTTTTGCCTGAGTACGTAAGATTTGGCAAGCTTTGGGTTCTAATGCATCGACATCACCAATTTCTGCGCGGAATTTTTTAAATTGGTAGGTCGCATAATTCATCGATTTTTCATCTTTTTGAATCATTTTTACATAGTCTTCACCGATGATTTTTTCTAACGGATAGAAAAAGACATATTGGGAATGAATATAGCTATCTTCTTTGGCAAAATGTTGTTGCTGAATGCGAGTTAAATTTGGATAGATACATTGTTCAGCTTGTTTACTTGCTACAGCCCATGTTTTCGCATTGGCATCAGACAGGAGATAGTCTGCTTGTGCGAATTCAGCAGGAATAGTTGATTGTGATGAACCAAATAAACTACAAGCATTTAATAACATGATGCTACTTAAAAAAATAATTTTTTTCACTTAAATTTCCTTACTAAAGTTGGAATGGCGGAATTTTAACAATAACGACATAATTGTAAAGTTTTCAATAATTGATTTTCTTTCCCGAACTAAAAAACTTCCGCTATAATGACCGCACTTTTTACACTTATAAAGGAAAGAACAATGCAAAATCCAAAAGATGATGTTTTATATGCACCAGTTGAGTGGGTTGATCATAGCGAAGGCTATACCGATATTCGTTTCCACAAATCGACTGATGGTATTGCAAAAATCACCATTAATCGTCCAGAAGTGCGCAATGCATTTCGTCCGCAAACAGTCAAAGAAATGATCCATGCATTTTCTAACGCGCGTTTCGATGAAAAAATTGGCGTGATTGTGTTAACCGGTGAAGGCGAAAAAGCATTCTGTTCTGGTGGCGACCAAAAAATTCGTGGTGACTACGGCGGTTACAAAGATGAAAGCGGTGTACATCACTTAAATGTATTGGATTTCCAACGTGATATTCGTACTTGTCCAAAACCAGTGGTGGCAATGGTCGCAGGTTATGCGATCGGTGGTGGTCACGTACTTCATATGTTATGTGATTTAACCATTGCGGCAGACAATGCGATTTTCGGTCAAACTGGCCCTAAAGTAGGTTCATTTGATGGTGGTTGGGGCGCAAGCTATATGGCCCGTTTAGTCGGTCAGAAAAAAGCCCGAGAAATTTGGTTCTTATGCCGCCAATATAATGCGCAAGAAGCATTAGATATGGGCTTAGTGAATACTGTCGTGCCTTATGCAGATTTAGAAAAAGAAACTGTGCGTTGGTGCCGTGAAATGTTACGTAATAGCCCAATTGCATTGCGTTGCTTAAAAGCTGCATTGAATGCAGACTGCGATGGTCAATCAGGTTTACAAGAGCTTGCGGGTAACGCAACCATGTTGTTCTATATGACTGAAGAAGGTCAAGAAGGCCGTAACGCGTTTAACGAAAAACGCGCACCAGACTTCAGTAAATTCAGACGTAATCCTTAATTTGAACATAAAAGTGCGGTTAAAAATCTGTGTGTTTTTAACCGCACTTTTACCATCAAGGAGAATAAGATGGAAACCAAATCATTTAATCTTTATCGTTATTCTATTCCCGTTGATAGTCAGTTAATCTTGCGTGGGCGTTTTTTAAAACGTCGAGAAGGCTTGATTGTACGTGTTGCCTGTAGCCGTGATGGATGGGGAGAAATCGCACCTTTACCAGGGTTTAGCGAAGAAACCTTTGATCAAGCGCAAGAGCAAGCACTTGAATGGCTAACAAATTGGTGTCATGCGAGCTGTGAAGCGCCAAGAGTGCCCCTTGACGGTTGCTATCCTTCTGTTGCTTTCGGTATTAGCACGGCGATGGATGAGATGAAGCGTTATTTAAATGAGGAAGGCAACTATCATACTGCACCGTTGTGCTATGGCGATCCTGATGAGTTATATGCGGAACTGAATCAAATGCCCGGTGACAAAGTGGCTAAAGTTAAAGTCGGTATGTATGAAGCGAATCGTGATGGTTTGATTACGGATATGTTTCTTGAAGCCATTCCTGATTTGCAATTACGTCTAGATGCGAATCGTCAATGGACCTTGGAAAAGGCATTAAAATTTGCGGAGAAAGTAAAACCGCAACATCGATCTCGTATTCAATTTTTGGAAGAACCTTGTAAAACCCGTGAAGAAAGCCGCCAGTTTGCAGATCAAACAGGCATAAATATTGCTTGGGATGAAAGTGTGCGTGAGCCAGATTTTCTTGTAGAAAAAGAACCGCACTTAAGCGCCATTGTGATTAAACCAACATTGATTGGCTCGTTGCAAGATTGTCAAAAGCTGATTGCACAAGCGCATAGCTTAGGCATAAAAGCGGTGATCAGCTCGAGTATTGAAAGTAGCCTTGGATTGACGCAACTCGCTCGTATCGCTGCGCAATATACGCCTAACGTGATGCCTGGATTAGATACATTGAATTTGATGCAACATCAGGTATTACGCGCATGGCCGGGCTCAGATTTACCGCTAATTGATCTAAATTCAGAATTTATTACCAAAATCGTATAGAGATACGACCACCATTACATAAAAAATCGCTATAATTCGCACAAGTTAAAGGATGTGAAAATGTCAAAAAAATTCAATATTTTGCTGTTAAATGGCCCGAACTTGAATATGTTGGGTGCAAGAGAACCAAAACATTATGGTTCACTTTCATTATCTGCCATTGAAGAAAATGTGGGTAAACTTGCTGCGCAGCATGGTGTGAATTTGGAGTGTTTCCAAGCAAATAGCGAAGAAAAGTTAATTAATAAGATTCATCAAAGTTTTCAGAAAGTGGATTTTATTTTAATTAACCCGGCAGCTTATACGCATACCAGTATTGCATTGCGCGATGCGTTGCTTGCGGTGTCAATTCCTTTTGTCGAAATTCATTTGTCTAATGTACATAAACGTGAGCCATTCCGTCATCATTCTTACTTTAGTGATGTGGCTGAAGGTGTGATTTGTGGCTTAGGTGCAAAAGGCTATGAGTTTGCTCTCCAATTTGCGTTAGATTTTTTAAATAAAAAAGCATAAAATTTCACAAAATTTACAGATTTTCGCAGAAATTTATCGCAAAGTTCATGATTTTGCGGTAATCTTGCCGACACAAAAACAGGTTTCAAAATGACCGCACTTTGGAAATTAATTCTGAAAGTGCGGTTAACAATTCATTATTATTTTTAGGAAGAACGTATGGACATTCGTAAAATCAAAAAACTGATTGAATTAGTAGAAGAATCGGGTATCACTGAATTAGAAGTGCAAGAAGAAGAAGGTACAGTACGTATTAGTCGTGCGGCGCCAGCTGTTGCACCTGCTGCAATTCAATATGCAGCGGCGCCTGTAGCTCCAGTTGCAGCTCCTGCAGCTGCTCCTGCGGCAGCAGCGCCTGCTGAAGCACCTGCGGCTGAAGTGTCAGGGCACCAAGTGCGCTCACCAATGGTAGGTACATTCTATCGTAGCCCAAGCCCAGAAGCGAAAGCTTTTGTGGAAGTGGGACAAACAGTCAAAGTAGGCGATGCGCTTTGTATCGTTGAAGCAATGAAAATGATGAACCGTATCGAAGCTGATAAAGCTGGTGTGGTTAAAGCAATCTTAGTAAATGATGGCGAAGCGGTTGAATTTGATCAACCATTGATCGTTATCGAATAATCCCTATCAATCTGAAATGGCGAGCTTTCTCGCCATTTTTTCACCCAAGTGGAAATTGTTATGTTAGAAAAAGTTGTGATTGCTAACCGTGGTGAAATTGCACTGCGTATTTTGCGTGCCTGTAAAGAATTAGGCATTAAAACCGTGGCGGTTCACTCTACCGCTGATCGTGATTTAAAACACGTATTACTTGCAGATGAAACAGTTTGTATAGGACCTGCGCCATCTGTAAAAAGTTATTTAAATATTCCTGCGATTATTGCTGCAGCAGAAGTAACCGGTGCGGATGCGATTCACCCTGGTTATGGTTTCCTTTCTGAAAACGCGGATTTTGCAGAGCAAGTTGAGCGTTCTGGTTTTATCTTTATTGGTCCAACTGCAGACGTTATTCGTTTGATGGGGGATAAAGTTTCTGCGATTAAAGCAATGAAAAAAGCAGGCGTGCCTTGCGTACCTGGTTCAGATGGCCCAGTAGGTAGCGATATCGCGAAAAATAAAGAAATTGCAAAACGTATTGGCTATCCAATTATTATCAAGGCATCTGGCGGCGGCGGTGGTCGTGGTATGCGCGTGGTACGTAGCGAGGATGCACTTGAAGAATCCATTGCGATGACAAAAGCAGAGGCAAAAGCAGCGTTTAACAATGATATGGTTTACATGGAAAAATATTTAGAAAATCCACGCCATATTGAAATTCAAGTTTTAGCTGATACACACGGTAATGCAATCTATCTTGCAGAGCGTGATTGTTCTATGCAGCGCCGTCACCAAAAAGTTGTGGAAGAAGCACCCGCACCAGGTATTACCGAAGAAGTCCGTCGTGATATCGGTTCTCGCTGTGCGAAGGCTTGTGTTGAAATTGGCTATCGCGGTGCAGGTACCTTTGAATTCTTGTATGAAAATGGCGAATTCTATTTCATCGAAATGAATACCCGTATTCAAGTAGAACACCCAGTAACAGAAATGATTACTGGTGTGGATTTGGTGAAAGAACAATTGCGTATTGCAGCTGGTTTACCACTTTCTTACAAACAAGAAGATATTAAAGTAAAAGGTCATGCAATTGAATGTCGTATCAATGCAGAAGATCCAAAAACATTCTTACCATCTCCAGGTAAAGTGGCACACTTACATTCACCAGGTGGTTTAGGTGTTCGTTGGGATTCACATGTGTATGGTGGTTATACCGTTCCTCCGCATTATGATTCTATGATCGCAAAATTAATCACATACGGTGATACTCGTGATGTAGCTATTCGTCGTATGCAAAATGCATTATCTGAAACGATTATTGATGGTATCAAAACAAATATCCCACTTCATGAACTTATTCTTGAAGATGAAAACTTCCAAAAAGGTGGGGCGAATATCCACTATTTAGAGAAGAAATTAGGAATGTATGATTAAAATGAAACGGCTAATTCAAGATGGATTAGCCGTTTTTTATTAAGTCTAGTTAATTTGATCCCAATGATTTATAAAATGTATTTGAAATGATATAAAATCCCTATATAATTTGTGACTATTTCTTTTGCTTAAGGAAAAACAATGAAATTTAATCTTTCGAAATTCAGCTTAACTATTCTTACAACGGTAATGCTAGCTTCCTGTGGAAGTGGTAGCGGTGGTAATAATCAATTAGCGAGTCAATCCAAACCTGCTGAACAATCCAAACCTGCTGAACAATCCAAACCTGCTGAGCAGTCCAAAACCAGTGAGCAGTTCAAATCAACTGAGGAATCCAAACCAACTGAGGAATCCAAATCAGCTGAGCCATCAAAACCAATTGAACAGCCAACACCTGGAATGCCTGAACGTTTGCCAACTAATACTGGTTTAGCATTTTCTATAAAAACAGAAAATGAGGGAGATATTGTAGGAAATGTTAATACAATTAAGAATGAACAGGAGCTCATTGCTACTAATAATTTTACTAGTATCGATGTTGATGGCAAAAATATTCCTATTGATTTTAAACTTGAACCAAGTCAAGATTGGACAAAAGAAGGGGCATTTATCGAGAAGCTGAATTTAGCACCACATATTTGTTGTGGAAAATACACAGATGTTCGCTTTGGTGCAATTGCGAGTCATTCATTTGGGCAAGATGATATTCTTTTTTATAATGGAAATCCTTCAAACAGTATGCCAGAATCAGGAGATGTTACTTACAAAGGTGAAAGTATAATGGCGGATAAAGGGAATCATGTATTTGGTGGTTATAGAAAAGGCACCTCTGAATTTAAGGTTAATTTTGGTGACAAAAAATTATCAGGAAGTTTAAACGTTGATAGTCCTAAATATGATGTTGAATCTGGGGAAAGTAAATTTAATAACGTCAAAGTTGACATTAATGCCGATATTTCAGGCAATAAATTTTACGGTACTGCAAAATCCTCCTCTTTTGTTTCAGAAGCTGTATCAGAGGGCAAGTTTTATGGGGATGGAGCTAAAGAACTAGGTGGAATGGTAAAAGCTAAAGATAATTCTTGGGTTGGAGCCTACGGTGCAAAAGCACAATAAGAAATTCTATTTCATTATTATTTAAAGCAAGCTTCGTGCTTGCTTTATTTTCTTTATGGGAATAAAAAATGATTCCACAATCTAAACTTGTTTTATTCTTAAGCTCGTCTTTATTGCTTAGTTCTTTCTCTTTTGCAGCAGAGAAGTCTCCTAAACCTCGTGATGAACGATTTGATGATCAACTTGAATTTGCTAAACCTAGTTTATCCTCTGCAAATCCACAAGTATCAGATAAACGGAAAGATAAACATACGCTTTCTATTGCGAAAGAAGAATTGTCGAAACATCCAGATTTGATTGTGCGTGGATTGATCACCGCGGTGTTGCAAAATAACGGTGAAGCCGTTCAACTATTATTGCCGTTGTATCAAAATCTGCCTAAACAAGATCCATTTTTACTTGAATGGGCGAATGCGATTAATGCTCGCGAAGAAAGGCGTTTTTCGGAGGCGGTAACTCGTTATCGTACGCTATTTTCTCAAGATTCAACCATTCTGCCGTTACGTTATCAGTTAGCACAAGCACTCTTTTTAAACAATGATAATGAGGCGGCCAAAGATCAATTCCAAAAACTGAGAGCTGAACAAGTTTCTCCCGAGTCTATCGTCATGATCGACCAATATCTTTCGGCACTTAACCTCCGAGATCAGTGGAAGTTTCAAGGTGGTCTGAGTTTCTTAAACGAAAGTAATATTAACAATGCACCAAAAGCAGGCACTCGCATTGGAAATTGGAATGCCTGGGAGCGCGAAAGTGCAACAGGTTTTTCTTATTTTGCAGAAGCAGAGAAAAAATGGTCATTATCCCATAATTATTTCGCTCAATTTTCTATTGAGGGAAGAGGAAAATATTACTGGGATAATAAAAAATATAATGAATTTAATGGTAGAGTCGGTGCTGGAGTAGGTTATCAAACAGCACGTTTTGAGATTTCATTGATGCCATTTACAGAAAGACGATGGTATGCTGGTGGCGCATCAGGTAACGAGTCAATGAAACAGTATTCGAAAAATTCAGGTGCTCGTTTAGATTTAACTTATTGGTTGAGTGAAAAGTGGCAAATTTCAACCGCACTTGAGTATGGTGAACAGCGTTATACCACTCGTAAACATTTGAATGGGAATAACTATCTTTGGTCGAATACGTTATCTTATTTTCCTAAGAGTGGTCAATTTTGGTTTGTAGGCGCTGATTATAATCGTGAAAATACACGCGACGAAGACAATGCTTATCAACGTAAAAATCTGCGTTTAGGTTGGGGGCAAGAGTGGGGCTGGGGTATTTCAACTCGAGTTTCCCTTGCCTATGCGCATAGAACTTACAAAGGTGCTGATTTATTTAATATTCGTCAAAAAAATAATGAATATCAATCAGCAGTAACATTATGGCATCGTGATCTTTACTTTTGGAGAATCACGCCTAAAATTACATGGTCTTATCAACGAGTTTCAAGTAATCATCCATTTTATAGTTATGATAAAAATCGTATTTTTCTAGAAATGGGCACAACTTTCTAACCAAAAGGAGTTAATAATGAATTTATCACAACGATATAAACAAGCTACCAAGGAGGCGCGCTGGGCATTAGGGTTAGCCATTCTTTACGTGATTGGGTGGTGTGTTTGTGCTTATCTACCAAAAAACTCGTCTGGGCCGATAGGGTTTCCGTTGTGGTTTGAATTATCCTGCATTTATTTACCCATTTTGTTTGTAGTCATTGGGTATTGGATTGTCAAAATTGTCTTTTTAGATATTCCACTAGACGTTGAGTCAAAGGAGAATAAATAATGAATTTAGGTATTATTCTCCCCTTAGTTATCTACTTAGTTTTCATCTTTGGCGCGGCATTATTTGCTTATGTTAAACGCAGTAAAGGTGATTTCCTTACGGAGTATTATGTGGGAAATCGCTCCATGACGGGCTTTGTGCTTGCGATGACAACGGCTTCCACTTATGCCAGTGCCAGTTCTTTTGTTGGTGGACCAGGGGCTGCTTATAAATATGGGCTAGGCTGGGTATTGCTCGCCATGATCCAAGTACCGGCTGTTTGGTTAGCCTTAGGTGCATTGGGCAAAAAGTTTGCATTACTTTCTCGCGAAACCAATGCGCTTACTATCAATGATTTATTTCTCTATCGTTATAAAAATAAATATCTCGTTTGGATTTCCAGTCTAGCATTGTTGCTTGCCTTTTTTGCAGCTATGGTTGTGCAATTTATTGGTGGGGCGAGATTGCTCGAAACCACGATAGGGATTCCTTATACTCACGCGTTACTTATTTTTGCCTTAACAGTTGGTATTTATACATTTATTGGTGGCTTCCGAGCGGTCGTATTAACGGATACGATTCAAGGTACGGTAATGATTTTGGGGACAATCGTGCTATTAGTCGGGGTGGTTTACCATCTCGGTGGTGTAGAAAGTGCGGTCAATAAATTAACTGAAATTGATCCGAGTTTAGTGAGCCCTTACGGTCCGAATGAGATGCTTGATTTTCAATTTATGGCATCTTTTTGGATTCTAGTTTGTTTTGGTGTAGTTGGTTTGCCACATACAGCCGTGCGTTGTATGGCTTTTAAAGATAGTAAAGCCTTACATCGAGGGATGCTTATTGGTACGATTGTCCTTTCAGTCATTATGTTTGGTATGCATTTGGCGGGTGCTTTAGGACGTGCGGTTGTGCCTGATTTAACGGTATCAGATAAAGTCATTCCAACCTTAATGTTGGAAGTGCTTCCGCCAATTGTTGCAGGGATTTTCTTAGCCGCACCGATGTCTGCGATTATGTCCACAGTCGATGCACAACTGATTCAATCCTCTTCAATTTTTGTGAAAGACTTATATCTTGCAAGCAAACCAGAAGCGGCGAAGAATGAAAAACGAATTAGCCGTATTTCATCAGTCATCACGCTGATTTTATCGGCATTACTAATTCTCGCAGCACTCAATCCACCTGATATGATTATTTGGTTGAATTTATTTGCTTTTGGGGGATTAGAAGCAGCATTCCTTTGGGTGATCGTATTAGGTATTTATTGGGATAAAGCAAATGCTGCCGGTGCAATAAGTTCAATGGTAGTGGGATTAAGCAGTTATGTGCTGCTGACTCAATTTGGTATCAAACTATTTGGTTTTAATGCCATTGTCCCCGCGCTTGTATTTGGTTTGGTTGCGTTTATCTTAGGCAATCAATTAGGCGCTAAAAAACAGTAAAAATGGACTGCACTTTATGATTTACCAGATCCTCGCATTGTTTATTTGGAGTAGTGCCTTTGTTGCCGCTAAATACACCTTCACAATGATGGATACTATTTTGATGATTCAAGCCCGTTTATTCATGGCGGCGATTATTGTGATGCCGCTCTTTTTTCGTCGTTGGAAAGGTGTCTCAAAACCGATGCGAAAACAGCTTTGGTGTTTAGGTTTTTTTAATTATACCGCGACCTTTTTGCTGCAATTTATTGGTTTAAAATATACAAGTGCGGCGAGTGCGACGACCATGATTGGATTAGAACCATTATGTGTGATTTTTATTGGGCATTTTTTCTTTCAAGATCGTGCGAAATGGTATCATTGGCTGTGTGGGGCTTTTGCTTTTTTAGGCGTAGCCATTTTAATTCTAGGTGGGCAGGAAAATGAAGGCTCAAGTGAAATTAGTTTATTGGGCTGCTCCTTAGTGGTGGCGGCAAGTATTGTGTTTGCTTGTTGCTTGCGTTGGACGAAAAAAGTGGTGGCAACGGTTTCAGCACAAGCTTATACATCCATTTCGATTGTGTTGGCAAGCATCACTATGTTGCCATTTACTTTGTTACTGACTGAAAACTGGGATATTCATTTTAACTGGCTTGGTTTCTTCGGTTTGATTTATCTCGGCGTAGCATGCAGTTGGTTTGCCTTTTGGTTGTGGAATAAAGGCTTAAATTCAGTGGATGCAAAAATCTCGGGAATTTTGACCGCACTTGAGCCGATTTTCGGTGTCTTTTTGGCGGTATTATTGCTTAACGAAGATGTTTCACTTGTTTCAGCGCTTGGGATTATCATTATTGTGGTTTCAGCTCTAGGCGTAAGTTTATTACCGAGATGGTTACATAAAGAAATTAATTAAAAGGAAAAAAAGATGGCGTGGATTCAAATTCGCTTAAATAGTACAAATGAAAAAGCTGAGAAAATTAGCGACTTTTTAGAAGAAATTGGCTCAGTTTCGGTGACATTTATGGATAGTCAAGATACGCCGATTTTTGAGCCCCTTCCGGGCGAAACACGTTTGTGGGGAAACACCGATGTGATCGCATTGTTTGATGCAGAAACAGATATGAGTGAAATTGTGAGTCTGCTTAAACAAGCGCATCATTTAGATGAAAATACCGCTTACAAAATTGAACAAATCGAGGATAAAGACTGGGAACGTGAATGGATGGATAACTTCCACCCAATGCAATTTGGTCAACGTTTATGGATTTGCCCAAGTTGGCGTGAAGTGCCGGATAAAAATGCGGTGAATGTGATGCTTGATCCTGGTTTAGCGTTTGGGACAGGTACACACCCAACAACTGCACTTTGTTTAGAGTGGTTAGATGGTTTAGATTTAACTGGTAAAACCGTCATTGATTTTGGCTGTGGCTCAGGGATTCTTGCCATTGCTGCCCTTAAATTAGGCGCGAAAAATGCGATTGGTATTGATATCGATCCACAAGCGATTCTCGCCAGTCGTAATAATGCGGAACAGAATGGGGTGGCAGATCGTCTTCAGCTTTTCTTATCCGATGATAAACCCGCTGATTTGAAAGCAGATGTCGTTGTGGCGAATATTCTTGCAGGTCCATTAAAAGAACTTTACCCAATTATTTCTCAATTAGTGAAAGAGGACGGGGATCTAGGACTATCCGGCATTTTAGAAACACAAGCACAATCGGTATGTGATGCTTATGCACAATCCTTTGATTTAGATCCTGTCGCGGTAAAAGAGGAATGGTGCCGCATTACAGGTAAATTAAAATCGGCTTAATTTCTTTTTGTCAATTAAAAAAAGTGCATTTTTTGAACAAAATTCACTTTGCAAAAAAAAGAAAAATGCGTAATATAGCACCCCTTGTCGGTTGCTATTGTGGCCTGACTTGCTGGAGATAGGACTTGTAATTGGGGATAACATAAAATGCGAATTGGTTCTTACGAATTAAAAAATCGTATTTTATTGGCACCCATGGCAGGTATCACGGATCAACCCTTTCGACGTTTATGTGCCCATTATGGCGCGGGATTAACGTTTTCAGAGATGATGTCCACTAATCCACAAGTTTGGCATACAGAGAAATCGAAACTTCGTTTAGCACATAGTGAAGAGTTAGGATTAAATGCGGTGCAAATCGCAGGTTCTGATCCTTTAGAAATGGCCCAAGCTGCAGCAATTAATGTAGCCTATGGTGCTGAAATTATCGACATCAATATGGGCTGTCCCGCAAAGAAAGTAAATCGAAAATTAGCGGGCTCTGCACTGCTTCAATTTCCTGATTTAGTGGAAAGAATTTTAAAAGAAGTGGTAAATGCCGTTGATGTGCCTGTGACGTTAAAAATTCGTACAGGTTGGGATAAGGCAAACCGAAACTGTGTGCAAATCGGCAAAATTGCAGAACAATCTGGTATTCAAGCTTTAACCATTCATGGGCGGACGAAAGAATGCTTATTTGAAGGCGAAGCGGAATACGACAATATTCGAGCAGTCAAACAATCAATTTCAATTCCAGTCATTGCGAATGGGGATATTGATTCTGCCTCGAAAGCGAAAAAGGTACTTGAGTACACAGGTGCCGATGCAATAATGATCGGTCGTGCTTCATTAGGCAATCCGTGGCTTTTCCAAGCAGTGGAAGCGCTAGTAGAACATGATACGATAATTCAAACACCAAGTTTACGTGAAAAGTGCGGTCATATTTTGCGTCATATTCAAGAACTTCATCAGTTCTATGGTGAGCAAAAAGGCTATCGAATAGCTCGCAAACACGTGGCTTGGTATTTACAGGGAATTCAACCCGATTCCGTTTTTAGACAGACTTTTAACGCAATTAATGAACCGAAAGAGCAGTTAATTGTGCTGGAAGGTTTTTTAAATTCAATTTTGGATAAAGAAAAATGTTAGAACAACAACGTAGTCCGTCTGAAGCGTTAACCGTTTCAGTTTTAAACTCTCAATCACAAGTAACAAACAAACCATTACGTGATTCAGTAAAACAAGCTTTACGCAATTACTTATCACAATTAGATGGTCAAGATGTGAATGATCTTTACGAATTAGTATTAGCGGAAGTTGAACACCCGATGTTAGATATGATTATGCAATACACCCGCGGTAACCAAACCCGTGCGGCAAATATGCTCGGTATTAACCGTGGTACATTGCGTAAGAAATTGAAAAAATACGGTATGGGCTAATTAAGCTTAGCAAAAAGAAAGGCGAACATTATTGTTCGCCTTTTTATTTACCTATTGAATGGTGAAGCTAATTGGTACACTGACTGAAGAGGCAAATCCTGCGGGTTTTGGACCAACTGGTCTTGCACTTCTCACAGCCTCAAGTGCTGCATTATCTAGGCTTTCATCTCCAGAGGAGTTAGTCACACGTTCTCCTGATAACGAACCATCTGAACTAACGCTAAAACTTACGCTCACAACACCTTGTTTACGCATCATCTTCGCTCGAGCCGGGTAGCGTTTATGCCGTTCAATTTCACGTCGAATCGCGGCACGATACGCATTCAGTTCATCAGTATTAGTGCCAGAACCACCTTGAACGCCATTTGTACCAGGTTGACCTGTAGTTGTTGCTTTAGAATTTGCTGTAGCCGTTGAATTGATATTTTTATCACCAATCGGTAAATTTTTCGGCATTTCTACTGGTTTCTCTGTTTTTACCTCATTTTTAGGCTTTTCTTTTGGCTTCTCTTTAGGTTTTGGTTTCGGCTTTTCTATTGGTTTTTCTGGTTTTTTCTCAGGTTCTTTTTTCTTTTCAGGCTCTGGTTTTTTCGTTGGATCCTCAACGATGTCGTGTTTTTCAGGCTCTGGTTCCACCTGTTGAGGTTCAGGTTCCGGTTCTGGAGTGGGTTCTTCCACTCGCATTCCTTGAATCATTTCCATTGAAATCGTTGTGGATATTTCACCTGGCGCATCGCTCGCAGCTTCATGTGGCGTATGCCAGTTCCAAAATAACGCACCAAGGATGCTACCATGAATCAATAAAGAAATAAGCAAACCTAATAATGATCGTTTGGTTTGTTGGCTGTTCATTGACTACGTCCTACTCCAACGCCTCCGCTTGCAACTCCACCTACTTCAGGCGTATTTTTTGATTCATTTCCTTGAGTTGTTTTGCTTGGAGCGCCTTTATCTTTCATGGAAACAATAACAACATTTTTGATTTCATTTTTCGATAACATATCGGTAATGGTTACGAAATCTTGGAAGGAAGCTTCAGCATCAATTTTTAACGTTACTTTTTGATCTTTATTCCAACCCATAATTTCTTTTTCAAGCGCTTCTTGTGAAATAGGCTTATCGTTAAAATAAAGTTGCTTGTCAGCTGTAACCGTTAATAATTTTGTTAATTCATCTGACTTGAATGCGACCGTTGAACTCGCTTTGGGCACATTTACCTTAATTTTTCCTTGGGAAATAAAGGATGCGGTGACCAACACTATCGCTAATAACACCAACATAATGTCGATGAAAGGAATAATGTTGATTTCATCAAATTTTTTCACGATTATTCCTTATCTTTCTGAGCGTTTAATACTTTCCATTTCAATCGGTTAACTTCTACTTTACGACCTAAGCCGTTATAGAACATCATAGACGGAATAGCGACTAAAATACCAAGTGCGGTTGCTTTTAATGCAAGAGAAAGGTGCATCATAATAGCACCTGCGTCGACTTCGCCATCACCATGGCCAATTTGGAAGAAAGTTAATAAAATTCCAATTACCGTACCTAATAGACCAACATAAGGTGCGTTAGCACCGACAGTGGAGATCACCGTCATATTGCGATTTAAATCAATTTCAAGTGCGTGAATATTGGAATATTTTGCTACGTCCACACGCTTTAAAAAGATAAAACGCTCAATCACGGCCGCAAGCATGATTACACTCATAACAAGTAGAAGTCCAATAATAATGTAATCACTGTATTGTTGTAAAAACTCAAAAAGTTGTAGCATTTGATAGTCCTTGAATGTTTAATAAAAGCTCAAAATTAATTGAGAATGAATTTCAATTAGATTGGGGATTTTACCAAATGGAAAATAGAGCGTAAATATAAATTAGAAAAATGAACGATTTTTTGACCGCACTTTGAGATAAATCACAGAAGTGCGGTTGTTTGAGCGGTATTTTAAAGAGAGTGTAAGTAATCTAGGACAACTTGATGATGTTCACCTGTTTTGAATTTATCAAAAACGTGCAGAATTTTACCTTGTTCATCAATGAGGAAACTAATACGATGAATACCATCATAAGTGCGCCCCATAAATTTCTTCTCGCCCCATACACCAAATTGCTCGGCAACCTGGTGATCTTCATCAGAAAGTAAAGTGAAATTGAGTGACTTTTTCTCAACAAATTGAGCGAGTTTTTTAGGGGAATCTGTACTGATGCCTAAAATAACTACACCTAATTTTTCTAGTTCACTTTTGGCATCACGCAAACCACAGGCTTGGGTTGTACAGCCTGGTGTTAAGGCTTTTGGATAAAAATACACGAGGATTTTTTTACCTTTGAAATCGCTGAGTGAAATAGGTTGATTGTCTTGATTTAAGAGTGTGAATTGCGGCGCTAAATCACCCACTTGTAATTTTTTCATAAAAAATCCTTAAAAATGTGAAAAATGATTTGTAAATTCAGACTATTTTAGCGATTATAACTGAGTATTTTCAAATATTATTATTAAATGCAGAATAGATGTGAATGGAGTACTTATGACTACGCAAAAACCTTTATTTTCAGGCAGTATTGTTGCTTTAGTAACCCCGATGGATAACCACGGGAATATTGATTTTGAAACATTAAAAAAACTCATTGAATTTCATATCGATGCTGGTACTAATTCTATTGTATCGGTAGGCACAACAGGAGAATCTGCAACATTAAGCATTGAAGAAAATGTGAAAGTGATAGAAAAGACAGTTGAGTTAGCAAAAGGTCGTATCCCAATTATCGCAGGCACCGGCGCCAATGCAACAAGCGAAGCTATCGTGATGACAAAATTATTACGTGATAGTGGCGTGGCCGGTTGTTTATCTGTAGTGCCTTACTACAATAAACCGACTCAGGAAGGCATGTTCCAACATTTTAAAGCCATTGCCGAATGTACAGATTTACCACAACTTCTTTATAATGTGCCGGGTCGTACCGGTAGTGATATGAAACCGGAAACCGTGGCTCGTTTATCACAAATTGAGAATATTGTTGGGATTAAAGAAGCAACTGGCGATTTAACTCGTATCACGGCGATTAAAGAATTAGCCGGTAAAGATTTCATTGTGTTAAGTGGAGATGATGCCACAGGGTTAGAAGCGATGAAATTAGGCGCAGAGGGTGTTATTTCTGTGACAAATAACCTTGCAGCAAAAGATATGGCCGCGATGTGTCGCTATGCTTTAGCGGGCGATTTTGCGAAAGCGGAAGAAATTAATGCACGTTTAATGCCTTTACATAAAGATTTATTTATTGAATCAAATCCAATCCCGGTTAAATGGGCGGCATATCGTTTAGGTTTAATTAAGACTCCACATTTACGTTTACCTCTTACTGTGTTAAGCGAAAGCGCTCAAGTAAAAGTAGAAGAAGCATTAAAAGTTGCTGGCTTAATTTAATGAATTAAAGGGTTGTTTTTACAGCCCTTTAAACTTTCGACTTTTTTATTTGTCAAAGAGCGGTCATTATTTTTATTGGAAGGATTAAGGAATGAAAAAGATTGTACTCACTTTGGTCTCGGTAGCATTGTTATCAGCGTGTTCAAACAGCGTAGAAAAAATGCAGACGGCTAACGACACTTATCAGAACGCTGATCGTGAAATACCGAGCTTTTCTCCTTTAGCAAGTGGTGGTGTAACATTGCCGCAAGCCGATCCTACTTATGAGCTTCCTCAGCTTAATGTGAAAAAAGAACGCGTGGATATTCGTCCGCCTTCAACCCCATTAGCGATTATCAAAAATTCGTTGACACAATTTGATGGCGAACGCGCATTGATTGTTTATACGGATGCGCAAGCAGAGCTTTATAATCTCAAACAAATTGAGCGTTTATTGAAAGAAGAAGGCACGAATTCAACTTTAAATGGTGCGGTATTAATTAGCGATTGGGCGCCAACAGGTCGTGCAGATGATAAAGCCAATACAGAGATCCGTTATAAAGTTGAACAAGTTACTGCTCAGGATGCGAGTGCGTTAGCGGTTTCTGTGGAGCAAATGCGTCGTGATGGTGTGATTTACACCCCAGATCAAGCAGATAAACAACGTTATGCGTCTGATCGTTTAAATCGTTTTGTTGCTGCGCTCACTAACGCTTATAACAAGCAACAACAAGATTTAAATAATGCCTCGGCAGGACCTTTCCAATCAGGTTTAATTACTGATACGAACGGTAGAATGGCATTAGGTATGGATGCAAGTTTTGGCCAAGCATGGCAACGTTTAGGTTCAACTTTACCGAAATTAGGCTTTAACACAACATCTGAATCAGCCGGTCGTGGTTATCGCGAATTGAAATATAAACCATTGGATAAACAAGAGTGGTTACGTTTAGGTGTGAATCCGCCTAATCTAGAAAAAGGTGTTTACCGAATGCAAATTTCCGCAGTGGGTAAACAAAGTGCGGTTGTGATCACTGATGAAGACGGCAAGACACTACCAAATGAAGCGGCTCAATCCTTGTATTCAGCATTAAGTGTATTGCTTGCACAATAATATGAGTTGAGAAATAAAAAGTGCGGTTCAATTTGACCGCACTTTTTTATTGGAAAAGATTTATTCGGCTTTCACGCCTAAGTGACCAATTTTTACGCCTAGGTTACCAAGAGAAACAGGATCCAAATAATCACCTAAGAATTTGAATAACTCACCTAATTCCGTAAATGAGCGTTTGATTTTTATTTGATCTTCTACTTTACGCACAAATTCATAACGTACATTTTCGCCTTCAAAATAAGCCGTGAGCGTGAGATAAATGGTTTCAAAAAAATGGCTTTGAGCCCCTTCTTCACCCGGATCACTGATACGGACATTCCAAGTATTGTTAAATAAAACTTCTGTTTTGATTGACATATAGACTTCCTCTGTTTGTTATTTTTTATACTGAAATTGAAACGAAAAACCCGATGATAAAATTTCTGAAATCAAAAACTTTATCATCGGGCTTTTCAAACCAATTGCTAGCATATTTTGCTTTGCGTTGGTAACTGCCTTTACCTTTACGTTTTTTCTCAACGCGTTGGCGGAATAATTTGTCGTGTAATAGTGCCATCACGGCATTATCTTTCACGACACCTTTGGTGTGTTGATAAATGGGCTGATTTTCAACCGCACTTTTTGTTTTTTTCGTCATATTTACCTCTAAAAAATTGCCGTGAAGTCGTTCACGGCAAGTCATTATAGCGAAAATGAATAGAATTACAAAATGGTGAGTACGCTTTCAGGCGGTCGTCCAATTTTAGCTTTTTCACCTTTTACGACAATCGGGCGTTCTAATAGGGCTGAATTTTCACTGATGGCTTTTAATAAATCATCATTCGTTAATGCTGGATTATCTAACCCTAATGATTGATAAAGTTCATCCTTGGTACGCATCATTTTTCTGACATCATCTAATCCTAATTTATTAGCCAGTTGCTGCAATGCTTCAACAGAGTAGTGTTGTTGTAAATAAAGTTCAATCGTCGGCTGAATGCCTTTTTCTTCTAATAAAGCTAAGGTTTCACGGCTTTTTGAGCAACGCGGATTATGATAAATCGTCACAGACATAACGTTTCCTTCTATTTTATGTTGAATGAGTGGATATAGGATTGATTTAAATTTTAACTTATAATGACAAAAAATACTTGTTTAGGAAGACTTTATGTTAGAAATGCTAAAAAATTGGTATAGCCGTCGCTTAAGCGATCCGCAGGCGATGGGGCTACTTGCCATTTTGTTGTTTGGCTTTATTGCGATTTATTTCTTTAGTGATTTAATCGCCCCCTTGCTGATTGCCATTGTATTAGCATATTTATTGGAAATGCCGATTAATTTCCTGACGAAAAAATTAAAATTTCCCCGGATGCTCGCTACGCTAGTCATTTTTGGTGGATTTATAACCTTGGCGTTATTAATTTTCTTCGGGCTTGTGCCAACATTATGGAATCAAACCATTTCCTTATTAAGCGATTTGCCGGCCATGTTCAATAAGTTACATGAATGGTTATTAGCCCTTCCAGAGCATTATCCTGAACTCATTGATTACACCATGATTGACACCTTTTTTAGTGCTGCTCGTGCGAAGATTTTGGGCTTCGGTGAATCTGCGGTGAAATTGTCGATTACCTCATTAATGAACCTTGTATCACTGGGTATTTATGCGTTTTTAGTGCCATTAATGATGTTCTTTATGCTGAAAGATAAAACTGAGCTTCTTGCTGGCGTGAGTCGCTTTTTACCTAAAAATCGTCTTTTAGCCTCTAAAGTATGGAATGAAATGCAGCAACAAATTGCGAATTATATTCATGGTAAGCTGTTGGAAATTTTGATTGTCGGCGTGGTGACTTACATCATCTTTTTAAGCTTTGGTTTGAATTATCCGCTCTTACTTTCTGTTGCCGTTGGGTTGTCTGTATTAGTGCCTTATATCGGCGCGGTATTAGTGACGATTCCTGTTGCGTTAGTGGCGATGTTCCAGTTTGGCATTTCCCCAACGTTTTGGTATTTAATTGTGGCCTTTGCGGTGAGTCAACTTTTAGATGGAAACTTGTTGGTACCGTATTTATTCTCTGAAGTCGTTAATTTACACCCTTTAGTCATCATTATTTCAGTGCTGATTTTTGGCGGATTATGGGGATTCTGGGGCGTATTCTTTGCGATTCCATTGGCAACGCTCGTCAAAGCTGTGATAAATGCATTGCCAGATTAGACAGGATTAAAACGATAAAAAGAAAGCTGACGAAAGTCAGCTTTTTTGTTCTTTTAATTTTTGGATATCCAGAATTTCGACACAATCTATTGTCCCTGCTTTAATACGCCATTTAATATTAAATTCGTACAGACTAATACCATAAATACGATCGGTTTCTTTACCTTGTTGATAAGCAGGACGGGGATCTTGTGCGATCACTTCCGTAATGAATCTCGCTAAGTGCGGTCGATTTTTATGATATTTTTCCACCGCACTTTGGGCGATTTCTGTAAATTCTACGTTTAATTTTGCAGGTGGTTTTTCTTGCGCAAAACTTGATTTTGCCTCAGGTTCACTATCAGCATAGGCAATATAAGGCTTAATATCAAAAATAGGTGTACCATCGACAAGATCCACGGATCCTAAATGTAGAAAAACACGTCCATGAATACATTCTACTTGGCGTAATTCTACTTTGGATAAGCCTAGCGGATTTGGACGATGTGTAGCGCGAGAAGCAAATACGCCGACACGTTGATTGCCGCCTAAACGAGGGGGGCGAACGGTGGATTGCCATTTCCCATGGGGTACTTTGTCAAATTGGAAAATAAGCCAAAGATGGCTAAATTGCTCTAATCCTCGTACAGCTTCTGGCGAATTATACGGAGGGAGCAGTTCCACAATACCAATGCCATCCTGTACTAAATCTGGCTGTCGTGGCACCGAGAATTTTTCTTTGTAAGGCGTGTGAATCACCGCAATTGGGTGAAGCGTCAGTGTTAAATCATTCATAAAAAGGCAATTTCCGTGTAGAATACGCCCTTTATTGTAATCAAAAGTGCGGTCAAAAAAAATGACAAATCATAAATTGAAAATGTGGTGGGAAACCGCTCGCCCAAAAACCTTGCCTTTGGCATTAGCTTCTATTTTTACCGGTTCAGCATTGGCATATTGGGCGGATAAAGAAAGTTTTAATCTCACCGTGATGTTCCTTTGCTTGCTTACCACCATTTTATTGCAAGTACTTTCTAACTTTGCTAACGATTATGGTGATCATCAAAAAGGGTCAGATACCGAAGAACGTATTGGGCCTTTACGTGGTATTCAGCAAGGTGCAATTTCCGCGAATGAGCTTAAATGGGGCTTAATTTTAATGGCCGTAGGTTCATTCTTTTCAGGCGCATTCTTAATTGGTATCGCATATCAAAATCTTACAGATTTATTGGCCTTTGCTGGTTTGGGTATTCTTGCCATTATTGCTGCCATTACTTATACCGTAGGGGCTAAACCTTATGGTTATTTAGGTTTAGGCGATCTGTCAGTGTTGCTCTTTTTTGGACTATTAGGTGTAGGTGGAACTTATTATCTACAAACTCACAGCATTGATAGCTTAATTACTTTACCTGCGTTAGGCTCAGGTTTATTAGCAACAGCCGTTTTAAATATCAATAATTTACGTGATATTGAGCAAGATGCGAAAGTAGGGAAAAATACTCTGGTTGTGCGTATTGGCCCGAAGAAAGGACGTATTTATCATTGTATTTTATTAAGCGTTGTCGCTTTATGTTATGTGCTATTTGCTGCCTCAACAGCGTTTAGTCCTTGGCATTTCTTATTTTTACTGGCATTTCCACTGTTATTAAAACACGCATTATTTGTTTATCGCAGCAAAGAGCCCGCAGTGTTGCGTCCGATGTTGGCTCAGATGTCTATGATTTCTTTATTTATCAATATCTTGTTTAGTTTAGGCTTGCTTATCGGCTAAATCGGCTTATACTAGAGAAAAAATTTTACCGACAAGGGGTACATTATGTATATCGATACTTCAGAACTTTGTGATATTTATGCTGATCAAGTGGATGTGGTTGAGCCAATTTTTTCTAGCTTTGGTGGCGTCAGCAATTTCTACGGCAAAGTGACGACAGTAAAATGTTTTGAAAATAATGGATTAATTGCCGAGATCCTTGAAGAAAATGGTGACGGCAGAGTGCTTGTCGTAGATGGTGGTGGTGCAGTACGTCGTGCTTTAATTGATGCAGAGCTTGCACAACTTGCCGCAGATAATGACTGGGCGGGCATTATTGTTTATGGTGCAGTGCGTCAAATTCAACAACTTGAAAATATCGATATCGGTATTCATGCGTTAGCTCCAATTCCAGTTGGTGCAGATGAAAATAATCAGGGTGAAAGCGATCTTCCAGTCAATTTTGGTGGTGTGACGTTCTTCCCTGAAGACTACATTTATGCCGATTTAACAGGAATTATTCTTTCGCAAGAAGCATTAGATTTAGAAGACGTTGAAGAAGAATAATTTTGAAATTATAGGCCTTTTTAAAGTGCGGTTAGAAATAACCGCACTTTTTTTGTTAAAATTTTTTTGAACAAGATCACATTTTAAACATTTGTTGGTTGAAAGTTTGTAACATTCATTTAACATCGCAAATAGTTCATCTGTAATCAGTTTGGAGGGACTCATGAACGAAACAAACACAACAAAAAATTATAAAAGTGGGATTATCTTTCTGCTAGCGATAGCCTGTTTTTTTATTTTACTTAAAGCCTTACCTTTTGCACCTAAGGAAAATGCAGGTTTAGCATTATTAGCTTTGGTAGCAATCCTTTGGTTAACTGAAGCATTACATGTAACAGTTACCGCGCTATTGGTGCCATTGCTTGCGATTGCACTTGATTTGGTGACAACCAAACAAGCTTTAGTGGCGTTTGCTGATCCAACCATTTTCTTATTCTTTGGTGGTTTTGCTTTAGCGACAGCTTTGCACATACAAAAACTCGATAAAATGATTGCCAATAAAATCATGGCAATGGCACGTGGTAATTTGTTTGTCGCTGTGATGTATCTTTTTGCTATTACTGCTTTCCTTTCCATGTGGATGAGTAACACAGCAACAGCAGCTATGATGTTGCCTCTAGCGATGGGGATCTTAAGCAAACTTGATAAAGAAAAAGAACATAATACTTATGTCTTCGTATTATTAGGGATTGCATATAGTGCGAGTATTGGTGGTATGGGTACATTAGTGGGTAGCCCACCAAATGCTATCGTTGCAAGTAACTTACATTTAACCTTCTCTGATTGGTTATGGTATGGCTTACCAATTATGCTCATTTTGATGCCGTTGATGATTGGTACACTTTTCATTGTCTTTAAACCAAAACTTAATTTACATTTTGAACAAAACTTTGAACGTATTGAAATGAATGGTCAACGCGTTTTAACGCTTGTCATTTTTGGTGTTATTGCACTTTGTTGGGTATTTAGTAGTTATATTAATCCAATCATTTCGGGTGTATTTGGTCTTGCTAAAAATATCGGTAGTTTTGATAGCGTCGTTGCATTACTTGCGGCTGTCATTATTTGTTCAACCGGTGTAGCAAATTGGAAACAAATCCAAGAAAGCACTGACTGGGGCGTATTGATGCTTTTCGGTGGCGGTTTAACCTTAAGTGCAGTATTAAAAGATTCGGGCGCAAGTAAAGTGTTAGCTGACGGTATTGTATTCTTGGTTCAAGGACAACATTACTACCTCATCGGTTTATTGGTCGCAACCTTCATTATTTTCTTAACTGAATTTACGTCCAATACTGCGAGTGCAGCATTATTAGTGCCAATCTTTATTTCTATCGCGCAATCTCTTGGTATGCCAGAAATTGGTCTTGCCTTAATCATCGGTTTAGGTGCTTCTTGTGCCTTTATGTTACCAGTGGCGACACCGCCAAATGCAATCGTATTTGGTACGGGACATGTTCGTCAGAGTGATATGGTGAAAGCTGGGTTTATCTTAAATATTGTGTGTATACTCGTTATCGCGACAATAGGATATTATTTCTGGTTGAATTAATCGTATAAAAGAAAAGGGCGCGTTGGATATCTTCAACACGCCCTTTTATTATTCCAAATAAAGATTATTCATCTTTATTTGATTTATCCTCTTCTTCTACTTCAATCTCAACGTCATCTGCTTTGTCTGCAGCACCGTTAATCGTTAAGCAAACTTCGCTAGAAATCAAATGCTCTAAGATTGTTGCTAGTTCGTGTAATTTTTCTTTCTCATCATCGAAATAACCTTCTTCTTTTAAGTTAGCAATGAAGGCCGAGAAGACTGCTTTATCAAAGAACTCTGGTGCGTTAATACCGTGTAATACAGAAAGACGCTGTGCCACCAATTGGCTTTCTTTTTCTAATAATCCGCGAGCAATTCCAGGATCTCTACGTAAAATGCTTACTGTAATGTAGTAGCGTTGTAAGATTTCACGCATACCGGCAGACCAAAGTTGTAAAATACGAACTTTAGAGCGGTGGATAGATAAGAAATTATCATTGGCTTGGATAACATCCTGACGCGAAAATTCATCAATAATGGCTTTAATTTGTGTATTTAATTCTTCTTCATTGAAATGAAGGAAGAGTTCACCTTTTAAGAATGGATAAATTTTGCGAACCGCATCCAATAATAAATCTTTTTGAATCGCTTCATAATGTAAAACGATACTCGCAACAAGTGAAGGCAACACAAATAAGTGTTGAATATTATTGCGGTAATACGTCATAAGAACAGCCGAGTTACGTTCTAAACGAATAATTTCCCCAAAGTTATCTTTTTCAACTAATACACCTACGCGATCTAAGCTTAATACGTGGTCAAGCATCGCTTTTGGTGTATCAATTGGCAGTACCACATCAGTAGAATACGGTACATTCTTTAATATTTCTTGATAACTAGAGAGTTGTTCTAATAGTTGCTCATGAGAAAGTGCACGCTGACGAGAAGAGAGTAGAGCGGTCCCCACTAAATTCATCGCATTAACAGCAGCGGCTTTATTAATATTCACCATCACTTGATTCGAAACAGACCCAACTGCATGGTTAAACCAGTGAGGTTTATCTTCATGATGTTGTTCTTTCCATTCTGGATAATGGTGATTGAGGTAATTTGAAAGCGTGATTGGCTCACCGAAATTCACAAAGCCTTGACCTAAATTACGCAATTTTTTAATCACACGTAAAACTAAGCCAGCATTTTCTTTTTCTTTCGCTGCACCACGTAATTCTTTCGCGTAAGTATCTACTTCTAATACGTGCTCATAACCGATATACACAGGCACCACTGAAATTGGACGCGTTTGGTTATGTTGAAGCGCTTGTAGCGTCATCGACATCATACCGGTTTTCGGCGCAAGCAAGCGACCAGTACGAGAACGACCACCTTCAATGAAGTATTCGACGGAATAACCGCGGTGGAATAATTCCCCTAAATATTCACGAAAAATAGCAGAATAAAGGCGGTTACCTTTAAACGTACGACGAATAAAGAATGCCCCCCAGCTACGGAATAAAGGACCTGCTGGCCAGAAGTTTAAGTTGATCCCTGCTGCAATATGTGGCGGTACAAGACCTTGGTGATAGAGCACATAAGAAAGCAATAAATAGTCAATGTGGCTACGGTGACAAGGCACATAAACAATTTCATGTCCTTCTAATGCTAATTTACGCACTCGGTCTGCATTTTGTACATCAATACCGGAATACAGTTTGTTCCATAACCAACGTAAGAAACGATCCGCCGCACGAAGGCTGGAATGGCTTACATTCGCCGCGATTTCATGAAGAATTTTTTCGGCTTCAGCGTAGGCTTTCTCGCGGCTGATATTTTTTGATTTTGCCTCATCTTCAATGGCATTTTGAATCGCTTGGGAATTTAGTAGTTTATTAAACATCGCTTCGCGGTTTGGCAAACGAGGTCCAGTCGCGGAAATGCGTTGTTTAGCAAAGTGCATTTTGGCCACGCGAGCCAGTTTTTGCGCAATTTTTTCATCAGAACCATGTTCATTTACCATGTAACGCAAAGAAAGCGCTTGAGAAAAACGTACAAAGGTGTCTCGTCCAAACCAGATGGCTGCAAAGGTTTTCTGAAGACCATTCAATAAACGCAGATTAGGTAAGCTTGCTTTATCTTCTTTACCTGGTGAACGTCCCCAAAGCACAGAAACAGGAATGAGTTGTACATCTAAATCGGCTACATCACGGTGTAGCTCTAAGTATTTATTGAAGACTTTAGCGGTTTCATCTTTTGCGCCTTTTGATTTAAAAAAGCGGCGACCTTCGTCTAAATAGACATAACGTGGTAATGCTATGCCATCAATCACATTCTTTTCAGCTGGATCAGGCAAACCCACACTCAAACAGTTACGACGGAAAATCACGAAGTCAGTTTGAGAGGTGTAAGGTAAAACATAAAGAATAGGTTGATTGATATTGAGTTGAAGCTCTTCGATGGGTTGAGCAGGGATAGGATTATTTTTTACTAAAACCGAAAGCGGTAATTCTAATAATTTACGATAAGTACTTACGATGCCAGACATAATTAATATTCTCTTTTTGTTAGACATTTCTAGGTATTGTCAGGCATTTTAACACATTCGACCAGTCAAATTCTAAAAATTTACATTTGCGATTTATGATGAGCAGTCAAAAATATGAAAAAAATTGACCGCACTTTTATCGCTAGAAAATAGTTGTTGCAATCGTCATCTTTCTGTATATACTAACAGTTATTCTGTATAAAGTAACAGGAGTGTATATGAGACCATTAACTGCCAGACAACAAGAAGTGCTGGAACTCTTAAAACGCCATTTAGAAACCACGGGTATGCCGCCAACTCGTGCAGAAATTTCTCGTGAATTAGGCTTTAAATCCCCTAATGCGGCAGAAGAACATTTAAAAGCGCTTGCTCGTAAAGGTGCAATTGAAATTGTTGCGGGTGCTTCTCGCGGTATTCGCATTATTGATGACAGTGCAAATGATGAGGAAGAAGAGGGCTTACCGCTCATCGGTCGCGTAGCTGCAGGGGAACCAATTTTAGCCGAGCAACATATTGAAGGCACTTATCGTGTTGATGCTAATATGTTCAAACCACAAGCTGATTTCTTGTTAAAAGTATATGGCCAATCCATGAAAGATATCGGCATTTTAGATGGCGATCTCCTTGCCGTGCATAGCACAAAAGATGTGCGAAATGGGCAGATTGTTGTCGCAAGAATTGAAGATGAAGTGACAGTAAAACGCTTAGAACGCAAAGGTTCAGTTATTTATCTGCATGCAGAAAATGAAGAGTTTCAGCCGATTGTCGTTAATCTTGAAGAACAGCCTCATTTTGAAATTGAAGGGATTGCAGTAGGGATTATCCGTAATAACGCTTGGATGTAATGATGAAAGTGCGGTGAGAAAATAAAGTGTTTTTTGACCGCACTTTGTCTATTCTGGCTATTTGCCATTCGGCTTATTGCTCTCTATAATGCCAAAAAATTTTCAAATCAAGGAAGGAAACATGCAGTTTTCCAAAATGCATGGCCTTGGCAATGACTTTGTCGTTGTTGATGCTGTGACGCAAAATGCCTATTTTACCCCTGAAACCATTAAACGCTTAGCCGATCGTCATCGTGGTATTGGTTTTGATCAGCTTTTAATTGTTGAGCCACCTTATGATCCAGATTTAGATTTCCATTATCGTATTTTCAATGCAGATGGCAGTGAAGTGTCTCAATGTGGAAATGGAGCAAGATGTTTTGCGCGTTTTGTCACCTTAAAAGGGCTGACCAATAAAAAGGATATTGCAGTAAGCACGCAAAAAGGAAAAATGGTTTTAACGGTAAAAGAAGATGGTCAAATTCGCGTCAATATGGGCGAGCCGATTTGGGAACCCAATAAAATTCCTTTTACTGCCAATAAATTTGAAAAAAATTATATTCTACGTACCGATGTTCAAACAGTGCTTTGTGGTGCAGTATCAATGGGTAATCCGCATTGTGTTGTTCAAGTGGACAATATTGAAACGGCTAATGTAGCAGAATTAGGTCCATTATTAGAGAATCACGAACGTTTTCCAGAAAGGGTAAATGCTGGATTTATGCAAGTCGTCAACCGTAACCACATTAAGTTGCGTGTATATGAGCGTGGTGCTGGTGAAACACAAGCTTGTGGCAGTGGCGCTTGTGCAGCGGCAGCTGTTGGGATTATGCAAGGTTTACTTGATAACAAAGTGCAAGTTGATTTACCCGGTGGTAGCTTGCTTATTGAGTGGGAAGGCGTAGGTTCACCGCTTTATATGACTGGCGATGCGACTCATATCTATGATGGCAACATTCACCTTTAATCTTTTCTAATCTGAAGAAAAAATGCGTGGAGATTATCCACGCATTTTTTATTTATTGTTCAACTTCCACATCACGCTGATTTAATGGTTGCGTTGGGCGGTTGTTTTTCCCTTCCATTTCTTCTATCGCGGCAATTTGTGCTTTGCTTGCTTGAATTGGTGATTTAAAAATGGTCCAAGCCACGTTTTCACTACAAGGTGGAGTTGTGAGTGATCCATTTAAGCGGAAGCGTGCCATCTCTTTTGGCATTAGCGCTTGAATATCAATCTGTTGAGCCAATTTTTCTTTTTGTCCAACGGTGAGTTTTTTCTCAACTACTGGTGCTAATGCTGGATTAGCTTCACCTTCATTGACCATTACGGCAACAACCGCTAATGCTTTATCTTCACTTTGATGAACAAAATGAATTTCTAAAGGATAATGTTGGCGTTTAAAAGTATGTTCACTTGGTGTGTGAAAGTGAAATTGTTTTAAATAAAATGGTTTGTTGTTGAGCGTAATAAATGGTGCATTTTCTTGTGCAACGCTAACTTGCACGGTATGTCCATTGTTTTCTACTTGATACTCCGCAGGGAAGTAATTCATCTTAAGTGGTTTATTTGCCACTTTCATGCCGTTATCTGCTTCCAGATTAACAGGCGACTGAACTTTCCCTAGCTTACAGGTTTGATATTCGGTGAGCAAATCACCCCAATGTTCAGGGCTTTCTTTTCCATTATAAGACCAATGCGCTTTATGCGTTTGGGCAAATGATGATGCGCTTAATGCGATAAGTAAGCTAGAAAGCAATAGACGAGTCTTCATAAGGCACCTCTCCTTTTTTGTGGTATATGCCTCATCGATTCTACTGATTCTGTATGATAGCTTTTTGATTTTGGTCAAGTTTTGTTTGAGTGTAAGCACTCATCGTACGAGTGGGGGTAATGCTAAAAAAGCCGTCTATTTTGACCGCACTTTTTTAGCTCTGCTAGAGTCTTTCTCTAAGATCTTCTGCAGTTTTGCTGGTTTTAATTCGTTCAAAAACGATATCTGCTTCAGGATATTCTTTATTAAGATAGCGTAGCCATTGTTTGATCCGGGCAACATGATAAAAACCGGAATCATGGAAATTTTCCATTTCCGCATATTTTTGCAAGATTTTTTGAATATCCACCCAAGGCATTTTTTCGCAATTTTGTTTGAGTACAAGGCTTAAGTTTGGGATATTTAATGCACCACGCCCGACCATTAGATCTTCGCAACCTGTCGCTTTCAAACATGCTTGACCATCTTCCCAACGCCAAATTTCACCATTAGCAATCACTGGGATCGTCAAGCGAGATCTCACTTCACCGATTTTTTCCCAATTGATGCGATCGGCACGATAGCCATCGGCTTTAGTTCGACCGTGAATAGTGATTTCAGTGGCGCCACCTTGTTGTACGGCATCAGCAATTTCAAACGCTTGAGAAGTACAATCCCAACCTAATCTTACTTTCACACTGACAGGTAAATGACTAGGTACGGTTTGTCGCAAGGCTAGAGTCGCTTGATAAATTAATTCAGGTTGTTTGAGAAGTGCTGCTCCTCCGTTGCTCCCATTAACGGTTTTGGATGGACAGCCACAATTTAAATCAATACCATGTGAGCCAAGCTCAATGGCGCGATTAGCATTTTCAGCAAGACAGTTTGGATGTTGACCTAAAAGTTGGACACGAACAGGTGTTTTAGAAGGGGTAAAGCCCTGATTTTTGAGTTCAGGGCAAAGACGATAAAAGACTTTTTCGGGTAAGAGTTGATCCACCACGCGAACAAACTCGGTGATGCAGAGATCATATTCATTCACTTCGGTTAAAAGCTGGCGAACGAAAGGATCAAGCACTCCTTGCATGGGGGCGAGGATAACACGCACTATTTCCAGCCTTTCTCTTTACAAATTAAATCGTAAGCGGCTTGGATTTGTTGAGCTTTTTCTTTAGCCATTTCCATCATTTCTGGCGGTAAGCCTTTCGCAACTAATTTATCTGGGTGATGTTCATTCATTAAACGACGATATGCACGTTTTACGGCATTGCGATCATCGCTTTCACTTACGCCCAATACTTTATAAGCATCACTTAATGTTGGGCCTGAAGATTGTTGGTATCCGCCCTGTTGTTGGTATTGGTAGCCACCTTGCTGTTGATAACCACCTTGTTGGTATTGGCGATAGAAGCCACCTTGGGTAAATTGGCGAGCCGCAATTTCCATTGCCAGCATTTGCTCAAACTGCATACGGGAAAGACCGAGTTCTTCGGCTACCACATAAAGCACTTCTTTTTCTGACTCATGTAATTGAGAATCAGCAAAGGCAGCCTGCACTTGCACGTGTAAAAACATTCTCAGCAAGTCAGCACGTTGTCCACATCCAATACGGAATTCGCGAATCACCTGGCGTAAAGGGAAATCGGCTTCTTTACCGCGACGAAAGGCCTCTTGAGCGAGTTTGCGATGGCTCTCATCTAATTGCATCTGATTCATCAACTGATTTGCCAATTGAATATCTTCTTCTGTCACACGACCTTTGGATTTACTTAAATGTCCAAGTACCGCAAAAGTAGTTTGCATAAAGAGCGCTTGTCGAGTCGTTTTTTTCTTAAAAAAGCTAGAGTTAACTGAACCAAGCTCATAAAGTTTTTTATCTGCGATAGAGCCTAAAATCAGTCCAGCGATGGCGCCGAAAAAGCCCCCCCATTTAAAACCGAGAAAAACGCCGATAATCTTTCCAAAAAAATACATTCTCTTCCCCTAAAGTGCGGTCAAAAGATCTTTTGACAATAATGGGCAGACGCAAATGTCTGCCCTTACATTAATATGGCTTTATTCTTATTTTTCAAGTGATGAATTACACACCATAACTTTCACGATAAGCCCGCATCGCAGGTAAATATTGCTGATACTCGGGTTCTTTTTCAATGAATTGCATTAAATCATCCAAATCAATAATGGAAAGCACTTGGCACTGATAGTCGCGTTCTACTTCTTGGATGGCAGAAAGTTCCCCTTTGCCTTTTTCCTGACGATTTAATGCAATAAAGACAGCGGCTAATTTCGCGTGATTGGCTTCAAGAAGTGCCATGGATTCACGAATAGCCGTGCCAGCAGTGATGACATCATCAACTAATAACACATTGCCGGTTAATGGGCTGCCGATCAAATTACCGCCTTCACCGTGATCTTTGGCTTCTTTGCGGTTAAAGCAAACAGGCGTATCATGGTTAAATTGATTGAATAGTGCAATGGAAACGCTCGTCGCAATTGGAATGCCTTTGTAGGCAGGTCCAAAAATAACATCAAAATCGACCGCACTTGACTGAATTGCCTTCGCATAGAATTCACCTAAGCGAGCAAGATCTGCGCCAGTGCTGAATAATCCTGCATTAAAAAAGTAAGGACTTTTTCGACCTGATTTTAGTGCAAACTCACCAAATTTAAGCACGTTTCGGCTCAAGGCGAATTTAATAAATTCGATTTTGTAGCTTTCCATTTTTTGTTCCTATAAACCTAATGCTTCACGTTGTGCAGCGAAGATTTGTTCGCAGCCTTGTTTGGCTAAGCCTAATAAGGTAAGTAATTCTTCGTGGCTGAACGGTTCACCTTCTGCAGTGCCTTGCACTTCGATCATGCGGCCATCTTCCATCATCACAACGTTCATGTCTGTTTCAGCGGCTGAATCTTCCACATATTCCAAATCACACACGGCTTCACCTTCAACAATTCCAACCGAAATCGCCGCAACCAGACCTTTGATTGGATTGGTTTTTAATGTGCCGTTCGCGATTAAACCGTTGATAGCATCACATAGTGCCACTGCAGCACCAGTGATAGACGCAGTTCTCGTGCCACCATCCGCTTGAATCACGTCGCAGTCTAAGGTAATAGAGCGTTCGCCAAGGGCTTCTAAGTCAACCATAGCACGTAGTGAACGCGCGATTAAACGTTGAATTTCCATGGTGCGTCCACCTTGTTTGCCTTTTGCTGCTTCACGTTGCATACGGCTATGTGTAGAGCGAGGTAACATGCCATATTCTGCTGTCACCCAACCTTGATTTTGTCCTTTTAAGAAACGCGGTACGCTTTCATCAACACTCGCCGTACATAAAACTTTAGTATCACCAAATTCCACTAATACTGAGCCTTCAGCATGTTTCGTGTAATTACGGGTGATTTTAATTGGACGAGGCTGATGATTTTCACGATTATTTGGACGCATTCTGAATTCCTTTATTTTATTGATAAAAAAGCGTGCTTATTTTAGCACGCTTTTTAGTGTTTTATGGATTTGCTTGTTCAAACTCACGAATTTTGTTAAACACATCTTGTAAATCTGTACCATAGTTAATTTTTTGCAATTCAGGCACAGAGTTAGATTTTACTAACATTCTGAGTGGTTGGAATTGCATATTGCACAAGTAGATTTGTTGATGTGGCAACATATGCTGTACAAAATGAGTGAGTGCATGAATACCGCCGGTATCCAGCACAGTCACGGCATCGCATTGCAACACGATATGTTTGATCTCGTGATCCGTATGGACGGTTTTATCATGCAAATCCGCAAAGAGTTTATCCGCCGCAGCAAAGAATAGTGGACCGCTGATACGATAAGCTAATACATCATTTAAATCTTCTGGTGCAGGTTGTTCAATCGCTTTTGTCATTTCTGCAATGGTGCGGATAAATAAGAGACTCGCTAATAATACGCCGACAGAGATGGCAATTACCATATCAAATAACACAGTGAGAATTAAGCAAGTGAACAACACAGCAATTTCGTTTTTTGTGGAGCGACGCGCCAAACGAATAATTTCAGGTACATTTGCCATATGCCAAGCTACCATTAATAGCAATGCAGCCATAGAAGAGAGTGGCAAATAAGACAGGGCATTCGCAAAGAATAATAGCGAGAATAAAACCAAGAGTGCATGAATGACGCTGGCTATTGGCGATACTGCTCCAGATTTAACGTTGGCTGCAGAACGTGCAATTGCTGCAGTTGCCGTAATGCCGCCTAAGAATGGTGAAATAATATTACCTAAACCTTGGGCGAGTAATTCATTATTGGAATGATGTTTGGTATCCGTCATATTATCTAAGATGACCGCACAAAGTAGCGATTCAATCGCGCCTAATACAGCCATTGAAAAGGCGGCAGGCAAGATATCTTGTATGCGATCAAAATTCCAATTGATAACTTCACCTTGTGCATTAGGAATATTCCAAGGTAAGGCAAATTCAGGCAAGACATTAGGGATACCATGTCCTGTTGTACCGTCAGATAAGGTATATTGGAATGCTGTACCAATGGTTTCAACCGAGAAGCCAAATTGTCCTAAGGCTAATGCCATGAGTGTCCCAATAATGACCGCAGGTAAATGGCCCGGCACGGGTAAACGAAGTTTATGCCATTGGGTTAGTACAAATAAGGTGAGCACGCCAATCGCAGTGTCTGCCCAGTTAATCGTCGGAAGTGCGGTCAAAATAGCTTGCACTTTTTCAATATAGTGAGGTGGCATCTGGGCAATGTCTAAACCTAAAAAATCTTTGATTTGTAAGGTGCCGATGGTGATCCCAATCCCGCAGGTAAAGCCAAGTGTAACGGGGAGAGGAATGTACTCAATTAGTCGTCCCAATCGAGACAACGCCATGATGACTAAAATAATTCCCGAAAGTAGCGTTGCCATAAGTAACCCGCTGAGCCCAAATTGTTGGGTGACGGGATATAAAATCACGACAAATGCGGCGGTTGGACCTGAAATATTAAAACGCGATCCACCGGTTAACGCAATTACGATCCCCGCTACGATAGCGGTATAAAGACCGTGTTGTGGTGGCACACCGCTAGCAATGGCTAAAGCCATCGAAAGTGGAATCGCAATGACGCCCACGGTGAGACCCGCGATAACATCTTTAATCAATTTTTGTTTTCCGTAACCTTCACGGAAAGATTCTTTCAATGCGCTAAATGGTTTTACGGCCAAAAACACATTTTTAGAAAAGAGTGATTTGATTTGCATAAAAATACGACGATAGAAAAGAGATAAGTTTATATTTTAGCTAAAAGGAAAAGGATTTTTTATGTTCTAGCTCAAAAAACTTGACTAATCTTGGATAAATCTTTATATTTCACGCACTTCAAAACGGTGAGATGTCCGAGTGGTTGAAGGAGCACGCCTGGAAAGCGTGTATGTGCGAAAGTGCATCGGGGGTTCGAATCCCCCTCTCACCGCCATTCAAATGTTTTCTTTTCTGAATTTAAAACTGTCTTTTAAACTAATCATTTTGAGATCTAGAATTTACGCTAATTTTTTTGTACAAAATATGTGTTGAATTGATTATTTTCGCTATAAAAGCAATTAGAAAAATAATGACAGACTAAAATGAGTAATGGCACGCCCTAAAGGATTCGAACCTTTGACCCACGCCTTAGAAGGGCGTTGCTCTATCCAGCTGAGCTAAGGGCGCATTTTAAGGGTTACATCTTTTGTATGGAATTTCGAGGGAAATATAAAAGAAGTGGTCGGCGAGATAGGATTTGAACCTACGACCCACTGGTCCCAAACCAGTTGCGCTACCAAGCTGCGCTACTCGCCGACGATTGAGCACAATTATAGTGAGCTTTTCTTTTCAGTCAATTAATTTTTTAGATTCCTCTTTCAATTGCTCAAAATTATTCCAGTTTTTCAACCGCACTTTTGTTGTCTTTGTAATATAAGACATTGTCAGTTAAAATAGCAAACGTTTACTTAATGCCATATTGAGGAAAAAACGCATGACTGCTCAAATTATTTCAGGTACTGAACTATCAAAAAAAATTAAATCAGATGTTGCCAGTAAAATTGTATATTATCGTGCTCAAGGCAAACGAGCACCCGGGCTCGCAGTAATTTTGGTAGGGGCAGATCCAGCTTCTCAAGTTTATGTGGGCAGTAAACGTAAAAGTTGTGAAGAGATTGGGATGATATCAAGATCCTATGATTTGCCTGAAATAACCACGGAGGCTGAATTACTTCAACTGATTGATATTTTAAATGCTGATGAAACCATTGATGGTATTTTGGTTCAGCTTCCATTACCAGAGCAGATTAATAGTTCATTAGTTATTGAGCGAATTAGTCCTGAAAAAGACGTGGATGGTTTCCACCCTTATAATGTTGGGCGTTTATGCCAACGTATCCCAACTTTACGCGCTTGCACCCCTTATGGTGTGATGAAATTATTAGAAACTACAGGTATTGATTTACACGGTAAGCATGCCGTGATCGTTGGTGCATCAAATATTGTAGGGCGTCCAATGTCGCTTGAATTATTATTGGCAGGCGCTACTGTCACGGTAACGCACCGTTTTACCAAAGATTTAGAACATCATATTCGTCAGGCGGATGTTTTAGTGGTAGCTGTGGGTAAACCTCGTTTTATTCCGGGCGATTGGATTAAAGAAGGGGCAACAGTCATTGATGTGGGGATTAACCGTATCAATGGCAAATTAGTGGGCGATGTGGAATATGATGTGGCGATACAAAAAGCGGCTTATATTACGCCAGTACCGGGTGGAGTAGGGCCAATGACAGTTGCCATGCTGATGTTTAATACACTTTATGCTTATGAGCATAACAATCAACTGGTTTAAGAAATAAAAAAGTGCGGTTAAATTTGACCGCACTTTTTGTCTTAATGTAATTTCAATCTTGGTTTTAAATAGTGGTTAAGTTTATCCACTAAAATAATCAAGCCGATCTTAATACATCCATGCAAAGCATGTTGATGCATACGATATAAAGACACATACGCAAATTGTGCAAATTTACCTTGAACAGTCAGAGGGTTTTTCCCAAATTTATTTGAGATGCTACCCAATGCGGTAAAGCTTGAAAGAGAAACCAAGGTGCCTTTATCGTTGTATTTGAATGCTTTTAATGGTTTTTGCTCAAAAAGTGCAAAGATATTTTTTGCACAAGCTTTTGCCATTTGGTGTGCCGCTTGCGCTCTTGGCGGAACTAATTTACCGTTTGGTTGCATTAATGCTGCACAGTCGCCAATGGCAAAAATACTATCATCTACCGTAGTTTGAAGGGTATCTTTTACCACCAATTGATTGATACGATTAAGCTCTAATCCATCGAATTGCTGTGTCACCGTTGAGGTACGAACACCCGCTGCCCACACAATCAGATCAGCTTTAATTTCTTCGCCATCTTTGGTAATAAGAGTGTTTGGTTGGGCTTCCGTGATCATCGTATTTAATTTCACATTTGCACCCATTTCTTGTAATTCATCTAATACTGCTGCAGATAAATTTTCGGGTAGAGCAGGCAGTAATCGAGGACCCGCTTCAACTAAAGTGACTTGCAAGCAAGAATTATCAATTTTACCGTAACCGTAAGAAGACAAGTCTTCAGTCGCATGATAAAGCTCAGCGGTTAATTCCACACCAGTTGCGCCACCGCCAACAATTGCAATATTGACTTTGTTTTCATCCACTAGTTTTTGTTTAAACTCTTCTTCACCGATATCATCTAATGCACGGTTCTCAGAGAATTTAAGGAATAATTCCAACATTCTTTGTTGAAAACGAAGTGCTTGGTCCGAACTGTCTAAGAAAATACAGTTATCGGCGACGCCTTTTGTATTGAAATCATTCGATTTACTGCCGATTGCAATCACTAAGTAGTCATAAGGAATGCGACGCGCAACTACAAGCATATCGCCTTCTTGTCCATAAACAGGGGCAAGCTCAACATATTTTTGTTCACGATTAATGCGTGTGATTGAGCCTTGCTCGAAGCTAAAATGATGGTTTTTACCGTGAGCGCGATAGCTCAGAGAATCCATACCATCATCCATCACACCTGTTGCAATTTCATGTAATAGAGGTTTCCACAAGTGGGTCGCATTGCGGTCAACAAGCGTTACTTTAGCTTGTTTTTTACGACCTAATTTATCGCCTAAAAATGTCGCTAACTCTATGCCACCGGCGCCACCGCCAACGATCACGACGTTTTTCATAAAGTACTCCTAAAAGCAAAATTGTTAAAAATGTTAAACTAATGTAATGATAGCATAACAAATAAAAAGACGAAAAAATTTAATGGAAATGACCGCACTTTATTGATGGCAACGATCGTAAATCGGTTGTAACTGTTGAATGGTTTGGGTGATAAATGAAACAGGGTCGATTTGATGAAGTTCAGCTTTTTCAATGCTTTTTCCAATGCACCAAAAATCTTCATCTGAACGTAAGAGGAGATCTTTTTCAGAAATGTCCTTCACTTGGCGAAAATCATCATATTCGCTTTCATCTTCTCGCCAAATATCAAAATCAGCAAATTGTTTGAAATCAAATTGATCAAGCCACTGATTATATTGTTGAACATTAATTTGTGAGCGATCCGCACGATAGCAATGCCAATCTAAACACACTCTTAGTCGGCGACGATTTAATAGCACAGAAAAGATTGCTGCAGAATTTTGGTTAAACTCGTATTTAAAATAAGCGAAGAAATGCGCGCGTACCTGCCAACCATTGGTCCAACTTTCGATATGTGGTTTCGCAAAAGGTGTGCCAAGTTGCTTTGCGACTTCTTGAATAATCGCTTTCCAGTTATCCCAATGTAATTTGTAATCCGCTTTAATCGCTGGAATGTCTTCCGGACAGAATTTTTTCATTTGGGCGAATTGGTAGAAAGGAATATTGAACAGTTCACAAGATTCAGCCGTAAGCGAGAGCATAGCGTTTCCTTAAAAATCACTGTAATTTTTGACCGCACTTTGAGTGAAGAACTGTTTGTCTTCCCAACGCAATAGGGTCATTCGATTATTCCACACACATCCTGTATCCAAGGCATAAATACCTTTTGGAGTTGGCTCATCGACTAAACTTGCCCAATGCCCAAAGACAATGGGAATTTGTTTATAAAGTGGGTTATCTAAATTAAACCAAGGCGTGAGCTCAGCTGGCGCATCTTTTAAAGGGGATTTACAGGCAAAATCAAAGCGATGATTCAAATAGCAAAAACGCATTCGAGTGAAAGCATTAATAATGTAACGATGGCGTTCTAAGCCCTGCAAATCCGGCGACCAGCGATCAGGCTGTTCAGAATACATATTTTCAATAAGATAATGAAAATCCCCGTTTTGTAAAATCTGTTCAACTTCAGCTGCACAAGATTTTGCGGTTTCCAAATTCCAATCAGGCGAAATGCCTGCATGCGCCATCAGGAAGTTTAATTCTTCATTATGAACAAGTAAGGGCTGATGGCGTAACCAATGAATCAGCTCATCAAAATCGGGTGCATTAAAAATGGCATCGACACGATCACGCGGTTTTACTTTTTTTATACCCAGTGCGGTCGCAATTAAGTGTAAATCGTGATTTCCTAGCACGGTTTGCGCTGCATTACCAAGTGATTTTACGAAACGAAGACATTCAAGTGATTTATCTCCTCGCGCGACAAGATCCCCCACAAGATAAAGTTTATCTTGCGTAGGATTGAAATCTACACGCTCTAATAAAAGCTGTAATTCATCATAACAGCCTTGCAAGTCACCGACGAAATAGGTTGCCATTTTTCTATAATGCTCCAGCTATGCTTATTAGGTTTTGGCAGTCTTTATGCTAAAGATTTGTCATAAATTCTAGCATAGATTTTTTGTGAAGATACTATTCATTTAACGATTTTAAAATAGTAAGATAGCTTGCAATTTAAGGCAGATATGATGTTTTTCTATGTATTCTATTGAACATAAAAATGTAGTGATTAGTATTTCAACGGCAGATAAACGCCGAAATCACATTATTGAACAATTTGGTCAAAAACAAATTCCTTTTGAATTTTTTGATGCATTCACGCCTTCTGATCGACTTGACGCTCATTTACAGCGTTACTTTCCAAATGTCAAAGCTACATCAAAGCTCACGGCAGGAGAGAAGGGATGTTTGATGAGCCACTTCATGCTATGGAAAAAGTGTGTTGACGATAATTTAGATTATATTTCTATTTTTGAGGATGATATTCTGCTTGGTGAGAATGCTGAACAATTTCTTGCGAATGATGAATGGCTAAAAGTGCGGTTCAATTTTCAAGAGATTTTTGTTTTGCGTTTAGAAACCTTTTTAATGCCTGTTCAGCTGGAAAAACAGCAACAAATTTTACCTTTCCAAGAAAGAAACATTGATATTTTAAAATCAAAACACTTTGGTACAGCAGGTTATATTATTTCGAATGGGGCAGCGAAGTACCTCATAAATCTATTTGAAAAACTCGCCGTAGAGGAAGTCAAAGCAATTGATGAGATCATGTTTAATGAACAGATTAATGTTGGTCTCTATCAAGTATATCAACTTAATCCTGCTATTTGCGTTCAAGAGTTACAGTTAAATCAAGAAAATAGCTTATTGGTAAGTGACTTGCAGCAAGAACGTAAAAAAAATACGGCGGTGCACACCAAGAAAACATTGAAGCAGCGTTTAATTCGGGTGAAGGAAAATATTATACGAGCGCTAAATAAAGAAAAATGGAAAGAACAACAGCGCCTGAAAGAAATGCAAGGTAAAGAAATTGTTCGTTTTATGTAGATAAGCTGATGAAATACTTTATATAGGCTTAATCTCTTAAGCCTATTCGTAAAAAGCGATTTACACTTAAAATCAAAGTGATGAGACACTAAACTTCAATGAAGTAGGTTGTTATTTTAGAAAATTAAAAGATGTGATAGACAAATTTATATTTAATTTCTCTAATGAGCCTTCTTACTTTTGTTCTAAAGCCAACAACATCAAAATTAGCCTTAAAACTAGGATAACTATTGCTAATTTCCTTAAATAGTGAATACCCTAAATTAGCTTTTAAGTGAGAACTTCGGCTAGACCAAAATTTATCTGGTCCAGGATAATGGTAAATCACCGCAGGAAATTGAATTTCTCGTTCTTTTCGATATTTTATATAGCCAGATTCAGAAGGCGTGAAGTTAAATCTTGTATTTATAAATTTAACATCGTCTTTGAAAATACCATTTAAGATATCCTGATCTTGATACTTTATAACATCCTTATATTTATTTAACCAGGTCAGACTCACCTCTAGAACATTCAATTCTCGCCATCTTCGCATATTGATAAGAAGCACCCCGGCGTTAAAATAGTGATGATTTTCTAAACCAATTTGGGCCTTATAATCGGCTTGCTCAATTTCAATAAAAAAATCCTTACATGCGGCAAGTGAATACTGTTCGATATCAGTATTCCATAAATTATCTAATGAGCCATTTGTTAGCGTATCAACATCAATATAAAGTAACTTATCTACATTAGGGATATATTGAGTTATATTTAATCTAGCATAGGTGGCTAAAGAAATATAATTTATTGTAATGGGAAAATTAGCAAACTCATCTTTATCCACGTCTATGAATTTGATACTTTTTCCATGATTGCAAACGATGTTTTCTATAATTTCTTTATTGTTATTATCAATACCAAAATCCAAAACATAGAAACAAATTTCAGATTTAGAATTATTTTTTAATATACTTAGTATGCTAACGGCTAAGTATGGTGCATAGTTATTATCAGATGAAAATGCGATATTCATATTAGTCTTCCTTAACTGTATCAATTATTATTTTTCTAAGGTTTGTTGTGAAGTCAGCTATATTATGAATATTTTTGACATAGGAAATTCCAGCTTTAGCCTTTTCCTCTCTTATAGAATCATTTTGCATGAGCTTTTGAATTGCTTCTACATAAAGCTCAACTTTGTCAAAACCATCTCCTAATACATCACCAACATGGATACCAAATTTAGAGGTTAAATCCTCAGGATTTCTGTTACTAACAAGAACGGTTCCATAAGAAAGTGCTTCTAAAAAAGAAATTGGGAGTGCTTCATGAATTGATGTATTTACTAAGATTTTTGCATCTCGAATAAAATTATTTTTTTCTATACCATCAACATGTCCAACAAAATGTAAGTTATTAATATTTAAATAATTATTTATAATTTCAGTATTCTTATCAGATTCACGAAAGGTTTGACCTAAAACATAAAATTGATATTCAGGTAACTTTGATGCAATTTCACAGAAAAGCCAACCTCTTTTTACTGATTCAATACGACCAAGAAAGATGATATTATTTTTCTTATTATGTTTATCAAAATCAAATTTATTATCTATTTCTACCGGATTTGGCAAATATTGGATACTAACATCATTATCTAGAGAATAAAGATCTTTTGCCTTTTCATTTAAAAAATATCCTTGTGAAATAAATTTCACTCGATTTTGTTTATACATAGAATGAACAAGATCATAAATATCTTGATTATAATAAGATGTTTCAGGAAATAGTTTTACTGTATTAATTTCATCCCACTCATAAGCAGGTCTTGGATCTTGAATCCAAAGAATAAGTTTCTTATTTATATTTAACTCATGTTTCAGAACCCAATCGTAAGTTAATTCAATTGAGAGATAAACATCGTAATTTTGTTTTTTAAGCCACAATTTAGAAAATAGTTTTCTTTTAGGGAGTTTATAAACATTAACATCATCAACTTTTATTTTTTCTGCAAAATAACGATTTTTATTGCTACGGCCTAATAATACATCAATCTGGATCAGATCATTGGGGATATACTTAGCAATAAGCCGGCGAGCAAGAAACCCATATCCACCATAAGCAGTTCCAGCACCACCAAAAAACTCATCTATAATCAAACCAACTTTTATTTTTTTCATTATGAATCCTTAGGTTATTTATTAATATGTACTGGGCAATTTATAGCTCAGTTGATTCAAAAAGATTATTTTCATCATTTTCGGGTGGGTTATCCGCCAGCCAGTTCGCTAAACGGGCATAATCTGCGATAGCTAAATTTTCTGCACGTGCATTTAAATCAATACCAAGTGCGGTCAGATCTTCGGCTGAAAATAATGTTGAAAGCGCATTACGCAATGTTTTACGGCGTTGGTTGAAAGCTTGAGAACAAACACGGTTCAACCAATATAAATCTTTTACAGGGTGCGGTAATTCTTTATGCGGAATTAAACGCACAACAGCTGAATCTACTTTCGGTGCAGGTTTGAAGGCCGAAGGTGGCACTTCAAGTACAGGCATCACTTGGCAGAAATATTGCGCCATAATGGTTAAACGCCCGTAAGCTTTGCTATTTGGTCCTGCAGATAAACGTTTCACCACTTCTTTTTGTAGCATGAAGTGCATGTCTTGAATCACATCATGATACTTAAACAAGTGGAACATTAATGGTGTGGAAATGTTGTAAGGTAAGTTACCAAAAACACGTAATTTCTGGCCTTTTTCTGCTAAATTTTCTTTTTTATAAAGCTCGCCGAAATCAAATTGCATTGCATCCGTTTCAATAACGGTCAGTTTTTGATGTAAAAATGGATGATGACGTAAACGCTCTGCAAGGTCTCGGTCAAGTTCAACCACGGTAAGATGAGCGACAAGCTCACCAACAGGCTCTGTTAATGCACCAAGCCCAGGGCCAATTTCTACCAAGAATTGATCCGGTTGCGGGTGAATCGCTGCCACAATCCCTTGAATTACAGAGGTGTCGTGTAAAAAGTTTTGTCCAAAGCGTTTACGGGCGGTATGACCTAAGTGTTTTTTTGAATTCATAAAAATAATCTAATAAATGATAAAGTTTGTGGCAGGCATCTTTTTAAATATCTAGCCATTCTGGTTTTATTTCTTTCGGGGAGATCTCATTAACATTATTGTGGTAATGAAGAATATGGCATGCATTCTTAGAATTAGGATGCCAATGCGTAAAATTTTCTTTGTCTTGTGAGTAAAAACAAATCATAGGTTTATTTAACCCCGAAGCAATATGAATCGTTGATGTATCAACCGAAATAAGCAGAGCACAATTTCTAATCAACTCAATTGTATGATAGATCGTTGTGTGAGGATTTGGATAAACAAATACATCATTAAATTGATTAGCGATTCTACTTAAATGCTCATAAGTATCAGGTGTTGCAAGTAAGATTAGCTGATGTTTATTCGAGTCTCTAATATATGTTAAATAATCTACAATGCGAGAGTCATCAAACTTTCTATTTTTGCCATTTCCATAGAAGTTAATTGTAATAAAGTTATTTAACTTGTTGTCCGTAATAAACTTAAGAATTTCTTCTTTAATTAAGTCATCTTGTGGAATGTCATAGCGATCATCACTTAGACTGATATTTGACTGAGCTAAAGCTTCTTTGTAAATTTCTGAAAAATGGCCGTCTTTAGTAATATTTATATTAAAAATATTATAATCTGCTTTTCTATAGCCGATATAATTACGGGCATTGAGTATTCTCAATAGCAACAAGTCTCGGTTTCTAAGTACAAGAGTTGGATCAATGACAACATCGTATCTTTCTTTTCTAATAAACAGTGCCGTCTTGATGTAGTCGAGAATGTTTCTTTTCTTTACAAGATAAATCTCATCAATGTTATGGTTTCTTTGAAACAGATAAGCGTTTTGTTTCGTGCAGATGACACCAATCTTTATTAAGGGGTTAAATTTCTTTATTTCCCGAAAAACAAAAGAACTGACGATATAGTCGCCAATTTTCCCATCTTGTCGCAAAAATAAGAAACTCTTAGGATGTTCTAAACTTTGGGGATTGTTGGATCTTGATGATTTATCGAGCATCAATTTCCCCACTTTTAATCTTAGGGCTTTTAGCTTATTCATATCGATGCTCAATTTTGTCTATTTCTGAGTCACTGTTTAATCCTCTAAATACACATGGTGGTTCAATACCATAGGTATCAACGCGTGTTTTTTGGATTAATCCCGTTAGATAATCTGCAGGCAGTCTTATTGGATAAGCGTAATTAAGTAATTTTTTCGCACCTGATAGTGTAATTAAATAAGCGGTTGCATAGATAATGCATCTTCTTGAATTTTTTGAAGGTGCCTTGTAATGTGCAAGTCTATATCCTTCCACAATCCGTTTCTTAAAAAAATGGGATTTAACTTTTCCGTGATCAAAAAAGATCAACTCATGATTTTTATTAATTTTATTGAGCGTATCTTCAACAATTTCCTTAAAGTGCTGTGAAACGATCGCATCGTCTTCAAGAATAATGGCACTTTTAATATTGTTTTCTACCATGTGCTCATAAACTTTAATATGGCTTATTGCACAGCCAATTTCGCCGAGCGTTAAGGGCTTAGGTGATAAATAATGTTTCGGATAGAAATCATAATCGACAGATTCTAATACGGAAGCAGGAAGTTTTTTCCCATCTGTCGCATCAAAAAAAGTAAAGTCTAACCCCAAACCAGAAAGGCGCTTAGCAATATTTTCTCTTCTTGTTGAATTTTTTAAACTAATTACAATTATTTTAGGTATAGCCATAAATAACCCTTGGGTTGAAGTTATTGTTTTACATACAGATTAACGAACATTATAGTAAAGTTTGCTTTAGCTTTTTAGATAGGGTGCCACCGTGGGAAAGGTGACACCGCATACGGCTACATCTTATTGGTCTCGTATGCTAAATTAAATTCTTTACCTAATCGATTTTAGTGGAACATTATAATCGAATTATTAAAAAAATAATGTGCATTTCAACAAAATACCATTTTAATCTTTCGTCTAACACTAAAAACGGCTATAATTCGCCCGTTTTTCATTTATAGCCGCAAAAAGTGCGGTCAAAAAAATCATAATTTTAGAGGATAAAATGGCAAAAGAAGATTGCATTGAAATGCAAGGCACAATTTTGGAAACCTTACCAAATACCATGTTCCGTGTTGAGTTAGAAAATGGTCACGTGGTGACTGCACATATTTCTGGCAAAATGCGTAAAAACTATATTCGTATTTTAACGGGCGATAAAGTAACCGTAGAAATGACACCTTATGACTTGAGCAAAGGACGTATCATTTTCCGTAGCCGTTAATTTAGAAATTAAAGAAAAGCCGATATGTTGATATCGGCTTTTTTTGTTTGAAAAGCGTACAAATTATTTGAAGTCTGGAAAAAAATCTGTATAATCAGCGCTCTTAGCCACGTTCATTTTTTCGTTCCTTGCCTTTGCAGATTGGTGGCTAATCTACGTCAAAGGCTGATTAACCCGTAAGGAGCAGTAATGCGTCACTACGAAATCGTGTTTATGGTTCATCCGGACCAAAGCGAGCAAGTACCAGGTATGATCGAACGTTACACAGGTTCTGTTAAAGAAGCTGGTGGTCAAGTTCATCGCCTAGAAGATTGGGGTCGTCGTCAATTAGCGTACCCAATTAACAAATTACACAAAGCACACTACGTGCTTATGAATGTAGAAGCGCCTCAACAAGTCATCGACGAGCTAGAAACGACTTTCCGTTATAACGATGCTGTATTACGCAGTCTTGTTATCCATACTAAGCACGCCGTAACCGAAGCGTCCCCAATGAAAGCGGCTAAAGAAGAACGTAAACCTTTAGCTGAAGTTGAAAACAACGATTTTGAGGATGCTGAAGAGTAATTCAAAACTTGATAATCGCTTCTCGTTAATCGGCACCGTGTGTCAATTACCCAAGCGAAATAAAAGCCCTAACGGGATTGCGCATTGCCAATTTTTGCTGGAACATCGTTCCGAACAAGTCGAAAGTGGTTTATCACGCCAAGCGTGGTTAAAGATGCCAGTTCAAGTCAGTGGCAATCAGTTAATAGAAAAAACTCAAAGCATTACGGTCGGCAGTAAACTTCTTGTGGTGGGGTTTATTACTTCACATAAAACCTCAAATGGTTTAACGCAGTTAGTATTGCATGCCGAGCAAATCGAATTTATAGATTAGGAGACAGCCAAATGGCACGTTATTTCCGTCGTCGTAAGTTCTGCCGTTTCACAGCGGAAAATGTTGTTGAAATCGATTACAAAGATATCGCTACATTAAAGAACTACATTTCTGAAAGCGGCAAAATTGTACCAAGCCGCATTACCGGTACTCGTGCGAAGTACCAACGCCAATTAGCACGCGCAATCAAACGCGCTCGTTATTTAGCGTTATTACCTTACTCTGATTCTCATCACAATTAAGAAGGAGTTAGGAAATGCAAGTAATTCTTTTAGATAAAATCGTTCACCTAGGTAATGTAGGTGATCAAGTTAATGTTAAATCTGGTTTCGCTCGTAACTTCTTAATCCCACAAGGTAAAGCAGTTATGGCAACTAAAGCTAACATTGAACACTTTGAAACTCGTCGTGCAGAGTTAGAAGCAGCGGCAGCTGCAAGTTTAGCAGCAGCTCAAGCTCGTGCAGCACAAGTGACTGCATTAGGTTCTGTAACTATCGCATCTAAAGCTGGTGATGAAGGTCGTTTATTCGGCGCAATCACTACTCGTGATGTAGCAGAAGCAGTAACTGCAGCTGGTGTTGAAATTGCGAAAAGCGAAGTTCGTTTACCAAACGGTCCAATTCGTACTCTTGGTGACCACGATGTTCGTTTCCAACTTCACGGCGAAGTATTTGCAACATTAGATGTGATCGTTGTTGCAGAATAATTATCAAAGCTTTTAATAAAAGAAAACCCGACGTTATGTCGGGTTTTTTGTTTTCTAGATTAAGAAAATATTTTTCTTAGTCAAAGATAATACCTCAAATTATTTAAATTTATCTGCATATTTTTCAGTATTAATCCAAGAATGATCTTGTTCCCAAGTAAACCGCCATTTTCTTACAGGACCAGCCATAACATTTAAATAATAATTGTCATAACCTGCAATAGTTGCGACCGGATGGTATCCTTTTGGTACTTGGACTACATCCCCATCATATACAGCCATACATTCATCTAGTGAACGATCATCAGTATAAACTCGTTGTAACGCAAAACCCTGTGATGGTGAGAAACGATGATAGTAGGTTTCTTCCAAATAGGTTTCAGTCTGAGAGTTTTTATCATCGTGTTTGTGGCTAGGGAAAGAACTCGTATTACCTTCATCTGTAAATACTTCGACAACCAATAAGGCATCTGCGGTTTCGGTTTCAGGGAGGATATTATGTACTAAGCGTTTATTATTTCCATATCCGCGTTTTTCTACGCCAACATCCTCAGGTTTAATTAAGCGAATGGGTAAACTACCTTGGCTTGGTGCTCTACAAACAGCCAATTCTAAATAACTTTCAGCTTTGATTTGTACTTTTTGTTGGTGTGGAACATAGACTGAATAAGGTGGAATGCGCTCAAATGGGGAGGCGCGATTACCAATATGCTCGAAAGTGGCTTGGGATGTAACAATAGTAGCCTTACCAGCAATGAGAACAAAGCAGGTTTCAGTATTTTCAGTATCAAAAGTTAGTTCTTGCTCTTCTTGTAGATGGTACATTTCAAAACCAACGTACTCCCAATTTGCTGTTTTTGGGGTGATTTTTTGTACTTCACCATTCTTATCAGGATGATCTTTTCGTGATTTGGATAGTAAATAACTCATTTCATGCTCCTAAAATAGCCCAATAACCTCTTAAGATAATACTCTGTTCACTGAATTAATCTAGCGAGATTTCTAAAAAATCAGACATAGATCACATAAATGAAATAAATTATCCATTATTTACACAAATGAATTGAAAAGTTCAATTTATTTGCCTACTCTATACTAGATTTAAGTAATGAGTATTGCTGTTTTATACAAGTTTATTATTCATTTGTCGCATCTTAATTTCTGAAACTGTATGAAGGAGTTCAAAATGGAAACTGTTTATAACTTTATTAATGGTAAACAAGTGCCAAGCAGAGGGACAAAAGCGCATCCAATTTATAATCCAGCCACAGGTGAACAAATTCGCCAAGTGATTATGAGTACTCCGGATGATGTAAATGAAGCTGTAGAAGTAGCACATAAAGCGTTTGCTGATTGGTCTGCAACCTCTCCGCTACGTCGTGCCCGGATTATGTTTAAATTTAAAGAATTGCTAGAAAGAGATTGGGATTCATTAGCTCGTTTAATTGTTGAGGAGCATGGTAAAGTTTATTCTGATGCTTGTGGTGAATTGACTCGCGGTTTGGAAGTTGTTGAATTCTCATGCGGTATTCCTCATTTATTAAAAGGTGAATTTTCAGAGCAAGCAGGACGCGGTATCGATATTCATTCATCTTTACAGCCATTAGGAGTGACAGTTGGTATTACACCGTTTAACTTTCCTGCCATGGTACCAATGTGGATGTTCCCAATTGCATTAGCTTGCGGTAATACTTTCATTTTAAAACCAGCTAAGGCTGATCCTTCCTTATCTATTAGATTGGCGGAATTGTTAAAAGAAGCAGGTTTACCAGATGGCGTATTTAATGTGGTGCATGGTGATCGTCACGATAATGAAATTTTATTACGAGATCCGCGTGTTCATGCGGTGAGTTTTGTGGGTTCTACACCAGCGGCAGCACATGTATATAAAGTTGGTTCAGAATTTGGCAAGCGTGTACAAACTTTTGGTGCAGCGAAAAACCATGCATTAATTATGCCAGATGCAGATATTGAATCTACTGCAAATGCTTTATTAGGTGCTGCATTTGGTGCGGCGGGAGAACGTTGTATGGCGTTGGCATTGGCGGTTACGATTGATGATGAAACCGCAGATAAATTAGTGGCAGCTTTAAAACCAAAAGTAGAAGCACTTCGTTATGGTCCAGGTATTCCAAAAGATGGTGAAAAAGAAATGGATTTTGGTCCATTAATTACTCAGCAACATCTCAACAATGTGACAAATTATATTACAACTGGTGTGGAAGAAGGTGCAACACTTCTTGTTGATGGTCGAGGTAAAAAGCCAGTTGGGCATGAGAATGGTTTCTTTATCGGTGGTTCCTTGTTCGATAATGTTACTTCCGATATGGTGATTTATAAAGAAGAGATTTTTGGACCTGTATTGGGAATTGTCAGAGCAAAAAGCTTTGAGGATGCTATGAAGTTAATTAATGAACATCCTTATGGAAATGGTACTGCTATCTTTACCTCTGATGGTGGTGCTGCTCGTGAGTTTGCATATCATGTTCAGGCGGGAATGGTGGGCATTAATGTGCCGATTCCTGTACCGATGTCATTCCATTGTTTCGGTGGTTGGAAGCATTCATCTTACAGTACCTTGAACGTTTATGGTCCGGATGGTGTTCGTTTCTATACGAAGATGAAAACAACGACAACACGTTGGCCAAATAAATATGCAATTGAAAACGCTGCATTTAGTATGCCGACACTTTAATTAACATGATTGCTTAAATTACGGAGAGGAGATAATCATATTGAGAATGTTATCTCCTCTTATTCTATGCAATAAATAGTAAGGATATCATATGAAACAAGTTCGTATTGGTTTGGTGGGTACCGGATATATCGGTCGTTGTCATGCTATTGCTTATGCTCAGGCACCAACAGTATTTCCACTTGATGCTGAGTTGGTTCTGGAATATTTAGCCGAGATTACGCCAGAATTAGCAGAGAAAAAGGCAAAAGAATTCGGTTTTAAGCGTTTTACGGGCGATTGGAGGGATATTGTGCAAGATCCAAATGTGGATGTAGTAGATATTTGCACTCCAAACTTTCTCCATAAAGAAATTGCATTAGCGGCTATTGCTAATGGTAAACATGTTTACTCTGAAAAGCCGCTAGCGCTCACAGCAGAAGATGCCAAATTAATGTATGAAGTGGCAAAGAAAGCAAATGTTAAGACCTTGGTTGGGTTTAATTATATAAAAAATCCAACTACTCAATTAGCCAGAGAAATTATTGCTAATGGTGAAATTGGAGAAGTAGTACATTTTTATGGTACTCATAATGAAGATTACTTAGCTAACGAAAATACACCATTAGATTGGCACTGTGTGAAAGAAAAAGCAGGACTAGGTGCATTGGGGGATTTAGCGGCTCATATTGTACAGATGTCTCAGTACTTATTAGGGCAGGATATTCGGGCTGTTATTGGAGACATGCAAACAGTAATTAAAAATCGCCCAAACCCTCATAATGTACAAGAGCGTTTAGCTGTAGAGAATGAAGATCAGGCGACAGCTTTGGTTCGATTTGATAATGGATGCATGGGAACGATTGAAACGTCTCGAATTGCATGTGGACGAAAAATGGGACTGAGCTATGTGATTACAGGGACAAAAGGCAGTATTTCTTATACTCAAGAAAGAATGGCTGAATTAAAGCTTTATTTACATGATGAAGATCCAGCAAGACAAGGATTTAAAACAATCCTTACTGGACCATTGCATCCGGATTACAAGAATTTTTGTGTGAGCGCAGGTCATGGTATTGGTTTTAACGATCAGAAAACGGTGGAGATCAGAGATTTAGTAAATGGTTTAGCTTCACCTGAAGGTGTTTTATATCCTGATTTTGAAGAAGGATATAAGGTGTCTCGCGTGTTAGATGCAATAGCATTATCGTATCACCAAAAACGTTGGGTAAACGTGGAAGAAATAGCGTAATTCGATGAGGGGCATTCAATTATAGTGCCCCTTATTTTTTTATTATTAATCGGAAGATTTTGCGAATAGTAAATATTTTCAACTAAAAAGTAAGATCTACTTCACACTTTCAAAAAATGACAGTTGCAGAAAATCTTCTTTTAATGATATAGATAGTGTTGGATGATTTATTCCAATTTATGCATTGGTGAAATTTATATTCGCATACTGCGAGAGTATAGCTGTATTTCAATCTTTGTTATTCGTTTAACTGATAAAGGGAGTAGCATTATGAAAAAAACATTGCTTGCGTTACTTTTTGGTGGAGTTTTATTAACGTCTCAAGCTGTTGTCGCTAAAAATGTTGTGATTGGTGCACCAATGGTTGCCTTTTCTGATAAATGGCAAACTTATCTTCAAGATGCCATTCGTGAGTTTGATAAAGCACATGATGATGTAGAAATTAAACTTGCAGATGCGAATGGTGACCCCGCTCGTTTATTAAACGATGCAGAAACATTTATTGATCAAAAAGTTGATGCATTACTAGTGGTTCCAACAGATCCAAATATTGTTAAGGTTATTGGCAAAAAAGCGAAACGAGCCGGTATCCCTCTCATTATTATCAACCGTAAACCATTAGACGAAGATATGCAGTTCGTTACTAGTTATGTAGGATCGGATGAAATCGAAGGTGGACGTATTCAAGCTAACTTCATTGTTGATACCTTAAAAGGTAACCCTGCTGAAGCTGCTATCTTGATGGGACCTTTGGGTCAGGATGCTCAAATTAAGCGTACACAAGGTAATAAGGAAATTTTTGGTCAGCATAAAAATATTAAAATTTTTACGGAACAAGAAGGTAAATGGGATAGAGCTAAAGGCTTAGAAATTGCAGAGAACTTACTGGCGGCAAATAAAAATTTAAATGTTGTTGTTAGTAATAATGATGAAATGGCGATTGGGGCGGTATTAGCAGGTAGAAAATTAGGTCTTAAAGATGAAGATTTAATTATTGTTGGTCTTGATGCAACACCTGATGCATTAGATTATTTAGGTAAAGGATTAGATGCTACGGTATTCCAATCAGCTGTAGGACAAGGTTCTGCGGGGGCTGAAATGGCCTACCTTGCTGCAAAAGGTGAAAAAGTTCCAGCTGTGAAATGGGTACCTTTTGAACTTGTTACACCAGATAAAAAAGAGGAATATCAAGCGAGATATAAAAAATAGATTTTCTCATCTAAATAACGGAAGGGTCATAACCCTTCCGGTTAAAGCTAAAGAGATTTATTAATGGAGGGATGAACAATGTTAAAAAAAGTATGCATTTTAGTTATTAGTCTCTTTTTCGCCCCAGTTATTTTAGCCAAGTCGATAGTAGTTGGTGTTTCAATGTATAGCCTTGCAGATAAATATCCCACTTATTTGCAGGATTCCATGGATAAGTTTGTCACCTCCCAATCTAATCTTAAATTTAAATATGCCGATGCGAATGGCGATCCCGCTAAGATGTTAAATGATGTGGAAAATTTTATTGATTCAAAGGTCGATGCGTTGATTATTATGCCAACAGATCAAAAGATCGTAAAAGCCATTGGATTAAAAGCAAGAAAAGCGAAGATTCCTTTAATTGTGGTAACAGTGAAACCGAATGAAGAAGACATGCAATACGTAGCGAGCTACGTTGGTTCTGAAGAAATTAAAAGTGGTGAAATGCAGGGCAAATTTATTGTTAATTCATTGAATGGTAAACCAGCTAAGGCCATTATTTTACTTGGACCGTTGGGGTTAGAAGCTCAAATTAAACGAACAGAAGGTAATAAAAAGATCTTTGCTCAGCATCCTGAAATTAAAGTGGTCGCAGAACAAGAAGCAAAATGGGATAGAGCTAAGGGGATGGAAGTCGCAGAAAACTTGCTTTCAGCTCACCGAGATACAAATGTAATTCTAAGCAATAATGATGAAATGGCGATAGGGGCTTTATTGGCTGCAAAGAAACTTGGCTTTAAAGATGAAGACATACTCATTGTAGGAATTGATGCAACACCAGATGCTTTAGCTTATTTAGGTAACGGATTAGATGCTACCGTTTATCAATCTGCATCAGGACAAGGACGATTGAGTGCAGAAATGGCCTACAAGGCTGCGCTTGGTGAAGAAGTTCCCAAATATAACTGGATTCCTTTTGAATTGGTTACCCCAGAAATGAAGGAACAATATATCAACAAATATAAGGAGTAAATTGACCGCACTTTATAACGTTATTTCCGTATTTATTTTTACCGAGTCAAGGAGTTAAACATGACGAATAGTAATAGCTCAAATTCTCCCTATATTTTAGAAATGAGAAATGTATCGAAAACATTTCCTGGGGTTAAGGCATTAGATCAGATCAATCTCCGGGTCAAGCGTGGAAGTGTTCATGCTCTGATGGGGGAAAATGGAGCTGGTAAATCCACATTGATGAAAATTCTATATGGAATTTATATTCCTGATGAAGGTGGAGAACTTATTCTAGATGATAAACCTTTTAAACCGGGACGTCCTATTGATGCAATTCGTCGAGGTCTCACTATGGTGCCTCAGGAAATTTCTCCTGCTGCTAATTTGACGATTGCGGATAATTTTTATTTAGGTCGGGAAATAACGAAAGGTAAATTTTTTCTTAATCAAAAAGCAATGAATGAGCAAGCTTCCGCTATTTTAAAAGAACTTGGTGTGCCAATGGATGTGACAGAAAAAATGTCCGATGTATCGGTGGCAAAAGCTCAGTTGGTTGCGATTGCGACAGCCGTTTCTAATGATGCGAAGGTGATCATTATGGATGAGCCAACAACGGCATTAACTGAAAATGAAGTAGATCAACTTTATCGCATTATTGAGACGGTTAAAGCAAGAGGCATTGCGATTATCTTCATCTCTCACAAATTAGATGAAGTCTTTAGAGTGTCTGATGAGATCACGGTAATTCGCGATGGTCAATATGTGGATACGAAGCCAACAAAAGAAGTGACCAAAGAACAACTCATTTCCATGATGGTTGGCCGTGATATGTCAGAAATGTTCCAACGTGAGCGTTTTGAGTTATCTGATGAGATTGTTTTAGAAATTAAACATTTTACCCGAGAAGGAAAATATCAAGATATTAATTTTGCTGTACGTAAAGGTGAGATCTTTGGAATTGCTGGATTAGTTGGAGCAGGTCGTTCAGAAATTGTAGAAGGCTTATTTGGTTATAAACCTGCGGATAGTGGTGAGATTTATATTAAAGGCGAAAAAGCGATTATTAATAATCCACTAGATGCCATGAAGCATAAAATTGGCTTTGTAACTGAAGACAGAAAATTGACAGGCTTATTCCTAAATCTGAGCATTACAGACAATATGATCATGCCTGAAATGTCGCCTTATTTAGAGAATTTTCTCGTATCTGTTGCAAGAGCACAAAAAACGGCAAATGAACAAAAAACAAAACTCAAAATAAAAGCGCCAAATGTGGATGTGATTACGAATAATCTGTCTGGAGGTAACCAACAAAAAGTATTGCTTGCTCGTTGGTTATTACTAGAGCCTGAAATTTTGATTTTAGATGAACCAACGAAAGGGATTGACGTAGGGGCTAAAGCTGAGCTCTATAAATTGATGGTTGAGTTATCAAAACAAGGTAAAACAATCATTATGATTACGTCAGATATGTTGGAGCTTTTATCAATGAGTGATCGCGTTATGGTTATGCATGAAGGGCATCAAGTTGGCATCATTCCACATACAGAATTGACTCAAGAGCGAGTACTTGAATTGGCTTCGGGTTAGTGTCTATTAATTAGAATAGTTTATTTATTAAGATTAAAAAAGTGAGAGGTTTATTATGGAAAACGTGACACTGAAGAAAATGATTAATGCGTATGGAATGGTCTTAATTTTAATTCTTCTCTTTTTGGCATTGTCTGTTTCAATAGACGGATTTTTTTCAGCTAGAACAGTATGGAGTATTATCGAACAGGTATCCATGTTTGGTATTATTGCAATTGGCGTAACCTTCATCATCATTACCACAGGTATTGATCTATCATCAGGCTCTGTGGTGGCGCTTACAGCGGTCGTTTCTGCTTCAATTGTGACTGGTAACGATAGTGTATCATCTGCACTACTGGCTTTTGCCGCATCAATTTTAATTGGTGCTTTATTGGGATTATTTAATGGTGGATTGACAGCGCTTGGAGGCATTCCGCCGTTTATCTCAACTTTAGGTATGATGATTATTGCACGTGGTGCTGCACAGCTTTATTCTGATGGTCGTCCAATTGATGCATCTTCAGAAGCATTTACCTGGATTGCGGATGTGAATATTTTTGGACTTCCAGGGCTGGTTTTGTTGTATATCTTAATTGTGATTGCTTCTCATATTTTACTTAGCCGTTCAACTTTTGGTCGTCATGTTTATGCAGTAGGTGGAAATCTGAATGCAGCTAAAATTTGTGGTATTAACACAAATAGAACATTAATTTGGGTTTATGTTCTAGGTGGAGCATTATCTGGATTAGCAGGCGCTCTACTCGCATCACGAACCTATGCGGGTAATCCATCTTACGGTTTAGCTTGGGAGCTTGATGCTATCGCGGCAGCCGTTATTGGTGGAGTTTCTTTAAGTGGTGGCTTCGGTACTATTCCAATGTGTGTGATTGGAGCTTTAATTATCGGTACCACCAATAAAGGCTTAAATATGTTAGGTGTAGATCCATACTGGCAGCAAATTGTTAAAGGGGCGATTATTGTAATCGCAGTATTACTTGATACTTTAAAACGTCGTAAAAAAGGGTAATGGAGACAAATACCCATTGATTTCAGAAAAGGCTACCTATGGTAGCCTTTTTTATTGGCATTAAGGTTTAAAGCATAAAAAGAATACATGTATGCGTTTTTATTAAGAAAAGTGCGGTCAAAAAAGAGGGCGTTTTTGAAATGACGTAGTAATTATCTGAAATGCTAGTTGGACTTATTGGAAACTAAATTGTTATGATAAATAAGAGAATATTTCTCACCATTTTTTGTTGTTTTAGGACATAAAAAAGACCTAAATTTCTTTAGGCCTTTTTCTATATTTATATGTTTAGTTCTAAGCAATTTCTGCTAATTTGACTGGGCGTTCTTCATCTAATGAACGTTTAGCTGCAAGAGCGATAATTACCGGTTGTAATCCATCATTACCATTCACTAAAGTCGGTTTGTCGTTCACTACGGAATCAACGAAACAAGCCATTTCGTCAGCAAAAGATTGCATATAACGTTCTAAGAAGAAGTATTTAGGTTTCTCGGAAATTACACCGGCTTCACAGGAATAAACAGCAGTAGAATCGGTATCATTGCGAGTTTGCACCGCCCCTTTTGAGCCGAATACTTCAGCTCGTTGATCGTAACCGTAAACTGCTTTTCGGCTATTATCGATCACACCAATAGCACCGTTAGCAAGTTTTAAGGTGATAACAGCGGTGTCGATGTCGCCAGCTTTACCGATTTCTGGATTGACCAACACACCACCAGCTGCGTACACTTCTACAACCTCACTGCCAGATAAATAACGAATCATGTCGAAGTCGTGAATGGTCATATCGAAGAACATTCCACCAGATACTTTTACATATTCAATTGGTGGTGCATCTGGGTCACGCGAGGTCACTCGAATTAAGTGCGGTTCACCAATATCACCATTTTCTACGCGAGTTTTAATCGCTTTGAAGTTATGGTCAAAGCGGCGATTAAAGCCAACTTGGAATTTCACGCCAGCTTTTTCTACTTCAGCTAAGACTTCTTTGATACGATTGACATCTGCATCAACTGGTTTTTCGCAGAAAATGTGCTTGCCTGCTCGAGCAGCTTCAATAGAAATTGGCGCATGGGTATTGGTGGAAGAACAGACTAATACAGCATCAATTTCCGGATCTTGTAGAATTTGTTTGTAATCCTCATAAACATGAGCAATGCCCATGCCTTTCGCCCATTGTTTAAGTTCATCTGTCACTCTGACGTCAGAAATTGCTTTAATTTCAGCGCCCTTCACATATTTTGTAATACTTTCAGAATGTACGCGACCAATACGACCGGCGCCGATAATACCTACTTTAATCATAATTAGATCCCCGCTGTTTCTTTAATGTATTTACGGCCTTTGACGGCATATTCAAATGGGTTAGCGATGGCTGGGTCTTGTTCTGCCTCAACTACCATCCAGCCTTTATAATTGTGTTTTTCAAGAATATCAAAAATTGGTCTGAAATCGATTACGCCATCACCTGGTACGGTGAATGTGCCTTTACGAACACCTTCTAAAAAGCTAAGATCATTTGCTTTTACTTCAGCAACGACTTCATCACGCACATCTTTTAAATGTACATGGCAAATTCGGTCTATGTATTTCTCTAATACGTCTAGCATCGCTTTTTGTGAGCCTTCAGAATAATAGATATGACCAGAATCAAATAGCAAATACACGTCATCGTTAACGACAGCCATATATTTATCAATTTCAGCTGGAGTTTGAATACCAGTGCCCATGTGATGATGCAGGCATACTTTCATGCCTTTTTCGGCGGCTAATTTGGCTAGTTCATTATAGCCCTCAGCAAGGAGCTGCCATTCTTCTTCAGTAAAAACAGTTTTTTCTTTAAAAACAGCTTTTGTTGTACCTTGGATACTACGGCTTTGTTCAGAACAGCCAATAACCTTGGCTCCCATTGCATGAAGGAAGTCTCGATGTTTAATAAATTCTTTGATCGTTTCTTCTTTTTTGCCATCTACAAAAAAGGTACTAAACCAAGCATTACAAATTTGAATTCCACGAACACTCAATTTGTGTTTTAGCACTTCTACATCACGCGGATATTTATTTCCGACTTCACATCCAGTAAAACCGGCCAGCGCCATTTCACTAACACATTGTTCAAAGGTATTTTCTTTGCCAAGATCAGGCATGTCATCGTTAGTCCAACCAATTGGCGCGATACCTAATTTCACGTTTTCAGCTTTCATAGTTTTTCCTTCTCGAAAGAGTAGTTAAATTGGAGATAAATCAAATCCTTGACTAATAGCGTCTCGCTTCGTTAATGTGTTTCACACTATTTTCATGAGCCTTACGGATAGTCTCTTTTTCAGAAACCTCTGCTACGCCGACGTGCCACCAACTGCCATAACCATGAATCATGGTTTTGGGTAGTACTTTAATATCAATTAATGTGGAAACATTTTGTTTTTTAGCATCGGCTAAGGCGGCGTACAATTCTTCTTCTGTTGTGACTTTGTAGGTTTTACATCCATAAGAAGCAGCGTTCATGGCAAAATCGACAGGTACAAATCCACCATCTAATTTGTTAGTTTGTGGATTTCTGAAGCGGAATTCTGTTGCAAAGCTATCCATACCATTACCGATTTGCAAGTTGTTAATACATCCGTTAGTCATGTTGTCGAATAAAACGGTGTTAATTTTTTTATTTTCTTGTACGGATGTGACAAGTTCAGAATGAAGCATCATATAAGAACCATCACCTAATAAGGCATAAACCTCTTTTTCTGGTTGAGCTAATTTTGCTCCTAAAGCCGCGTTGACTTCATAGCCCATACAAGAATAACCATATTCTAAATGGTAGGTATTTTCGCCTTTAGATTGCCATGCGCGTTGTAAGTCGCCAGGTAAGCTACCAGCCGCCCCTACAATGATATCGTTTTCACCTAAGGTCTCATTGAGAATGCCTAGAACACGGCTTTGTGTTAAGCAAGATTGAGTAAGCTTAATAAATTCCTCATAAACTTTTTCTCGATCCAAGGCATCATTCACTTCTGGGATGAAATCTTTTTCAGTGTAAGTCGCATGATAAATACGTTGTAATTCCTGTTTAAATTGCGCTTTAGCTTCACTAATTGAATTGCCCCATTGCGCACGATAGCGATAACCTGTTGGAGATAGAAGTGCGGTGAGTTTTTCTAGCGTTTCTTTCGCATCAGCAACCACTTGAATACCATCTAATTTATAAGCATCAAAACGGGCAATGTTAATATTTAGGAATTTTACGTCTGGATTTTGGAAGATCCATTTAGAGGAAGTAGTGAAATCCGTATAGCGAGTACCAATACCGATAACGAGGTCTGCCTCTTTTGCCAAGAGATTAGCAGCTAAACAACCTGTTTCACCGACACCGCCAACATTAAAACTGTGTTCAGAAACGACCGCACTTTTACCCGCTTGTGTTTCTGCAAAAGGAATATGGAATGTTTCTGCAAAGTGCTTGAGTTGTTCTGCGGCTTCTGAATAACGCACACCACCACCACAAATAATTAATGGTTTTTTCGAGCTCATAATAAGCTCAATAGCAGATTTCAACATCGGCTCAGTTGGTAGTGTTCTTTCAATTCTGTGAACCCGTTTTTGTAGAAAATATTCAGGGAAATCATAGGCTTCAGCTTGAACATCTTGCGGTAGTGCAAGAGTTACTGCACCGGTATCTGCCGGGTCAGTTAATACTCGCATGGCATTAATACAGGCAGTCATTAATTGTTCTGGGCGACTAACACGATCCCAATATTTGCTTACTGCTTTAAATGCATCATTTGTGCTAATGCTTAAGTCATGAAATTGCTCAATTTGTTGTAAAACAGGGTCTGGTTGGCGGGTTGCAAACACATCACCCGGTAAAAGAAGAAGTGGAATACGGTTAGCTGTTGCGGTTGCAGCTGCTGTAATCATATTGGCCGCACCAGGCCCAACAGAAGAGGTGCACGCATAAATTTTTTTACGTAGATTTTGCTTTGCAAAACCAATGGCCACATGGGCCATACCTTGTTCATTACGCCCTTGACGAACGATGAGATTGCCACTGTCTTGTTCTAATGCTTGACCAATGCCTAATACATTGCCATGTCCAAAAATACCAAAGATACCTTCAACAAATTTAGTGACTTTACCGTCAAACTCAATATATTGATTATCAAGGAATTTTATTAGCGCTTGTGCCACAGTTAGTCTTACAGTTTTCATTGTAATCTCCTTTTAGGGTAACTTGCATTGGTACTAGTATATAAGCATTCTTCTAATTTTAAATATTTTTGAAATAAAAATTTCATTTTTGAGACATAGATCAAACTTTTTTTAACACGAGAATCCGATTTTATAAATGGAGGTTGGACAGTGTAGTAAACAGGATTGTTTTAGATGTAGTAGAACAGTTTTTAGATACTGATTTTGTGATTAATGTCTAAAAAATGAAATTTCGTTATTGCTTTTTTTGAAATATATGTTTCAATTTGTGTTAATGAAGCAACTTTATTAATTAGAAGGAATGGCATTATGAAAACGGTAGAAAAAACACTAGACCTCATTTGTCTCGGTCGCGTAGCTGTTGATCTTTATGCACAACAAATTGGTGCGAGATTAGAAGATGCATCTTCTTTTTCTAAATATCTAGGTGGATCTTCAGGTAATGTTGCCTATGGAACTGCTGTGCAAGGTGTGAAATCCTCAATGCTAGCACGTGTTGGGGATGAGCACATGGGCCGTTTCTTGCGTGAAGAATTACAGCGTGTTGGCGTAGATACCAGTCATCTTATTACGGATAAAGAACGCCTAACTGGACTTGTCATTTTAGGTATTAAAGATCAGGACACATTCCCATTAATTTTCTATCGTGAAAATTGTGCCGATATGGCTATTACAAAAGAAGACTTTGATGAAAGCTATATTGCTTCAGCTAAAGCATTAGCTATCACAGGGACGCATTTATCCCACCCGAAAACCAGGGAAGCCGTGTTAACCGCATTAGAATATGCAGGTAGAAATAATACGAAACGCTTGTTAGATATTGATTATCGTCCGGTATTATGGGGGCTAACTTCTCTTGGTGATGGCGAAACTCGCTTTATTGATTCAGAAGCAGTGACGAAATCGTTGCAAGAAGTATTACATCATTTTGATGTACTCGTGGGTACTGAAGAAGAATTTCATATCGCTGGTGGTTCAACTGATACTTTAACCGCACTTAAAAATGTGCGTAAGTTCAGCCATGCTGTTTTGGTTTGTAAACGAGGCGCATTAGGTTGTTCAGTATTTGAAGGGGATATCCCTGATGATTTGGATGGTGGATTAAATGTTTATGGCGTGAGAGTGGAAGTACTGAACGTGCTTGGTGCAGGTGATGCATTCATGTCAGGGCTCATTCGAGGTTACATTAATAATGAAGGTTGGGAACAATCTTGTCGTTATGCAAACGCTTGTGGTGCATTAGTGGTATCTCGCCACGGTTGTGCTCCGGCAATGCCAACAAAAGCCGAGTTAGATAATTACTTAGCTCGAGCAGAATCAGTACCTCGTCCAGATCTAGATCCACAACTGAATCATTTACATCGAGTGACTACCCGAAAAGCAAAATGGGATAATTTATGTATCTTTGCTTTTGATCATCGCAAACAGTTAGTTGATCTCGCTGAGAAATGTGGTGCAGATGTCAAACGAATTCCTAAATTAAAACAACTTCTCTTACAAGCTGCAGAAAGAACGGCACAAGAAGAGGGGATTTATGATGGACAAGCAGGAATTCTTGCCGATACTACTTTTGGCCAAGCCGCATTAAATGAAATTACGGGTAAACATTGGTGGATTGGACGTCCAATTGAACTTCCAACTTCTCGTCCATTACGTTTAGAATATGGTGATTTAGGTAGTCAATTAGCAAGCTGGCCACAAGAACATGTGGTGAAATGTTTGGTCTTTTATCACCCGAAAGATAGTATTGAAATGAAAGCAGAGCAAGATGCAACGTTAAAACAAGTGTATCAAGCTTGCTGTCGAACAGGACATGAATTGCTATTAGAAGTGATTTTACCTCCAGATATGGAGCAAAATGAAGAATACTATGTTGAAATTATTACTCATTTCTATCATTTAGGCATTAAACCAGATTGGTGGAAATTACCAGGTGTTTCAGCAAAAGCTTGGGCGCATATTAGCGAAGTCATTCAAGCAAATGATCCATATTGCCGTGGCATCTTGATTTTAGGTTTGGATGCACCGGAAGATAAGTTTAAAGCAGTATTTGATGCATCAACCAATGCACCTTTAGTCAAAGGTTTTGCTGTGGGACGAACAATTTTCGGGCAACCATCAGGAGAGTGGTTAAGCGGAAAATTAACAGATGGTGAGCTTATTGCTGAAGTGAGTGAAAGATACAGAAGACTCATTAAGCTTTGGAAATCTCGTCAATAATTGTAAATGTAAAATGCCCCTTGTTGGGGCATTTTTATTATTTGGTGTTTTTATCTTTTTCTTTTTCTAAACCTAATACAATTGCAAGTATTTGCACTAAGGTCATTGTTGAACACTGAGAGCGGAAGCCGAGTACTTGTGCTTCTTTGATGACAAATGCAATATCACTGAATGCGAGTAATGGGCTAATTTGGCTATCTGTAATAGAAATTTGTTTAACCCCTTTTTTAGCGCAAACCTTACTAATATTAACTGTTTCAGCTGCATAAGGTGAGAAACTAATTGCGACAACAACATCTCCTTCTTTGACTTGGTTAAGCTGTTCATCAAACATTCCACCTAATCCATTAATTAAAAAAGAACGACAATCTAAGTGTTGTAGGGCATAGTTTAAGTAGCATGCTGCACTAAAAGAACGTTTTAATCCAATAATAAAAATATTATTGGCCTCTTTAAGAATTTTGGCTGCTTCATTAATTTGTTCATTTGTGGTTTGTTCCGCTAACTGATGTAATGCTTGGCTATTAGCCTGTGAGAAAATAGTCAAAATATCTTCTGGTGATTCTTCACCTTCTGATTTAGCAATTTTATGTGAAAGTTGAAGTCTTTCCGTGTAATTAGTGGTCTTTTCCATAAGATTTTCACGGAAGATTTGTTTCATTTCGTTAAAACCGGAAAAACCGAATTCAGAAGCAAAACGAATAAGCGTTGAAGGGGGAACATCAGCTTTTTCTGCAATAACAGCAACAGTATCAAAAACAATGCTGTCGCTATTATCTAGGATATATTTTGCAACTTGTTTAAGTCTTTTACTTAAACTATCGTAACGAGTTTGTATTTCTGTTTGTAAATTGGTTAATTGAGATTTTTCTTTCATATTAAGTTATTTTTAGAATAAATATTCGTAGATCTTATAGAGATGAATTAAAAATTCAAGAAAAAAGTGCGGTCATTTTTGACCGCACTTTTATTTCTTCACTTTAGTGTTTTTAAATTACAAACCTAATACAGCAAATAACACCCAGATTGTGTAAATCATGGCTAAGCCGTAAAAGATAAATCCGCCTGCTGGTACGTGGATTTTAAGATCGTGCATCGCGTGATGGATACGGTGTAAACCACACCACATAGGGAAAATTGTTAAAACTAAGATAACTAGTTTTCCGATCCAAGAATAAGCGAATGTAATTAAGTTATGTGGATCAATTAATCCGAATGGTAACAATAAACCAAGGATTAAGATCACAACAGGGAAGAAAATCGCACTGACAGTCCCGCCAGCACCAAACATCAACCATACTGGCGGTTCACCAGAGCGTTTTGGATTTTGATCGACCATTTTTTCTCTCCCTACATATAAACTAAAATTAATGCGATAACACTAATCACTGCCGTCACTGCCCAAAGTGCATTTCTTAACAAGTGATGTGGTAAGCGTTCATTTTTAACAATGATGTTCATCACTTTTGGTGTCATCACGAAATAAGTTGCTGTGTGATATAAGGTCGCAATTAATGTGATGATATTTAAGAACACCACAATTGGATTTCTTAAGAAGCCAATGAAATCAATAATACCTAAGCCTGGTACAGGATTGCTTGCAAGGCAAAGTACACCGTAAAGCAATACGATACAGAACCATACAGCAAAGATAGAGGTTGCTTCACGTACCATATATGCTTTGTAGAAATCCAATTTTTGCCACCAAGTAGCCGTCATTGGGCGAACATATTTTTTGCGTTTACTTATTGTTACTGACATATTCTTCCCCTTAGCCTTTTGGTTTTAGCATTGAGATAACATAATCTTTGGCACTTTCCACTTTGCCTTGGTTGATCGCAGAAGCTGGATCCACGTGTTTTGGACACACTTCAGAACAATAACCAACGAAAGTACAGCTCCAAACACCGTTTTTACCATTTAATAATGGCATACGTTGTGCCTTACCATGATCACGGTTATCAAGGTTGTAACGGTGTGCCATTGTAATCGCTGCAGGGCCTAAGAATTCAGGGTTTAAACCAAATTGTGGACAAGCCGCATAGCATAAACCACAGTTGATACACATTGAGAATTGACGATATTTTTCAAGTTGTGCCGGCGTTTGTTTAGTACGGCTTACTTGCAATTCTTTTGATGGATGTGGTTTACCATCTAATGCTGGTGCTTCGTTACCAATAATATAAGGTTTAATTGCCTCTAAACTTTCTATAAAGTGGCTTAAATCAACCACTAAGTCGCGTTCAATAGGGAAGTTTGCTAATGGTTCAATACGCATATGGCCGCTGTAATCACGTAAGAATGTCTTACAAGCCAATTTAGGTTTGTTATTCACCATCATCCCACAAGAACCGCAGATCGCCATACGGCAAGACCAGCGATAAGAAAGAGACGGTTCAAGTTTATCTTTAATGTAACCTAACGCATCTAAAAGAGAAGTTTGGTTATCATAAGGTACTTGATAAGAGCTTAAATGTGGCTCTTGATCATTTTCTGGGTTGTAGCGTAATACTTCTACAGTCATTACTGGTGAATTAGCCATTTGCTTGCTCCTTAGCTTTCGCAGCCGCTTCTGCCGCTTCTGCTTCAGCACCATAAACACGTTTTGCTGGTTGAGATTTAGTGATTTTCACCGGGCTGTATTCAATACGCGGTGCATCATCGCCATTGTAGTAAGCAAGGGTGTGTTTTAAATAATTCACATCATCACGTTCAGTATAGTCTAAGCGTTGGTGTGCACCACGAGACTCTTTACGTTCAATTGCAGAGTTGGCAATAGATTGTGCCACATCAAGGATGTAACCTAATTCTACAGTGTAAAGCACATCGGTATTGAATACGCTTGAACGGTCTGCAACACGAATACGTTTATAACGTTCTTTAAGCTCAGCAATTTTATCTACTGCTTTTTGCATGCTTTCTTGGTCACGGTAGATACCACAACCTTCTTCCATTACGGTACCCATTTCATCACGAATTTCAGACCAAGATTCATTACCTTCTTGGTCATAAAGCGCTTTAAGGCGAGCGACAACATCTTGCGCTTGTGCATCAACTGCAGCACGATTTGTAGATTGAGCTTCTGCTGCACGTTGTGCGGCATATTCACCTGCAACACGGCCTAAAACCACTAATTCCGCAAGCGAGTTAGAACCTAAACGGTTTGCACCATGTAAACCAGAAGATGCACATTCACCCACAGCAAATAAACCTTTAATGCGAGTTTCGCTGTTGTAATCCACTTCAATACCACCCATGGTGTAGTGAACAACCGGGCGAACTGGGATTGGTTCATTAACTGGGTTTACACCTTCATAAGCACTGGCTAATTCACAAATGAATGGAAGACGCTCATGTAAATATTTTTCACCTAAGTGACGTAAGTCAAGGTGAACCACATCGACACCTTTTGCTGTTTTTAAGGTGTTGCCTTTTTTCCATTCTTGCCAGAATGCTTGTGAAACTTTATCACGTGGACCAAGTTCCATATATTTGTTTTCAGGTTTACCGATTGGGGTTTCAGGGCCTAGACCATAGTCTTGTAAATAACGGTAGCCGTTTTTATTCACTAAGATACCGCCTTCACCACGACAACCTTCAGTCATTAAGATACCAGTATTTGGTAAACCAGTTGGATGGTATTGGACGAATTCCATATCACGAAGTGGAACACCGTGACGATATGCCATTGATAAGCCATCACCTGTTACGATACCGCCGTTGGTGTTAAATTTAAATGCACGACAGCCACCGCCTGTTGCAATCACAACCGCATTTGCGTTGATTTGAACAAGTGTACCTTCCATCATATTCATCGCCACCATACCGTGAGCATGACCATCATCAACTAAGATGTCTAAAACGAAGTGCTCGTCAAAGCGTTGAATTTGTGGATATTGAATGGATGTTTGGAAAAGAGTATGTAATAAGTGGAAACCGGTTTTATCTGCTGCGAACCAAGTACGTTCGATTTTCATCCCACCGAAACGACGCACGTTTACATCACCATCGGCTTTACGGCTCCAAGGGCAGCCCCAACGTTCAAGTTGAGTCATTTCCACTGGAGAATGTTCAACGAAATATTCCACCACATCTTGTTCACATAACCAGTCACCACCAGCAACGGTATCGTGGAAGTGTTTATCGTAGGAATCTTCCTCTTTAATTACTGCGGCCGCACCGCCTTCTGCTGCAACCGTATGGCTACGCATAGGATAAACCTTAGAAACTAATGCGATCTTTAAGTTAGGGTTTGCTTCTGCTGCTGCAATTGCGGCACGTAAACCGCCACCACCAGCGCCAACAATAGCAATATCGACATTAACCGTTTGCACGATGTCCTCCAATCAATAGAAAGTAAAAAAATAAGATGCCCTAAATAAATAGGTGATACGCTGTCATTCTGCCACTTTTGTTCACAAATTAGTAACCTTTTTTCCCGAATGAACGGATAAAATATCAAAAGTGTGATCTAACTCAAAAAAGTTACTTTTTTATATATTTTTAGATGATAACCGTTTTCGTTTAAGAATGATTTAGTCGGATTATTGAGTTAAAAATTACTCTTGTTTACAATAGCCTAATTCATTTTAAAGGTGAAAACGGAGAAAAAAATGACCGCACTTAGCGATAAAAAAATAGAATGGCAACCTTCCGCATCAATTAAAAACTTATTGGCGAGAGCCAAAATTATTGCTGATATTCGCCAGTTCTTTACTGAACGTGGATTACTAGAAGTAGAAACTCCAGTTTTAAGTGAATTTGGCGTGACAGATCTTCATCTTTCCACCTTTAATACAGAATTTGTTGCACCTTTTGATGAACTGTCGAAAACGCTCTGGCTTTCCACAAGTCCGGAATATCACATGAAGCGTTTACTGGCGGCAGGCAGTGGACCGATCTTTCAAATTGGTAAAGTATTCCGTAATGAAGAAGCGGGCAATCGCCATAATCCGGAATTTACTATGCTCGAATGGTATCGACCGCACTTTGATATGTACCGTCTGATGAATGAAGTCGATGATTTACTACAACAGATTCTCGATTGTAAACCCGCAGAAACTTTAAGTTATCAATTTGTCTTCCAAGAATATGTAGGATTAGATCCATTATCAGCGACTCGTCAAGAATTGGTGGAAGTTGCACGTAAATACAACTTTATGGCAGATGAAGATGAGGATCGTGATACTTTATTACAATTTCTATTCAGTGAAGTGGTAGAACCTAAAATTGGTCAAGAGACGCCAGTCGCCGTTTATCATTTCCCTTCTTCCCAAGCGGCACTTGCGCAGCTTAGTCCTGAAGATAGCCGAGTAGCAGAACGCTTTGAGTTCTATTATAAAGGATTAGAGCTAGCCAACGGTTTTCATGAGCTTACAGATGCTCGTGAACAACAACATCGTTTTGAGCAAGATAATCGCCTACGTGCAAGAGCTGGTTTGCCACAACGTGAAATTGATCATCGTTTTCTTGCTGCATTACAAGCGGGCATTCCGAATACGTCAGGCGTTGCTTTAGGTGTTGATCGTTTAATTATGATTGCATTAGGCGCTAAAAGCATTAAAGAGGTGATTTCATTTTCGGTGGAATGCGCTTAGTTTGCTCAAAAAATATCCTTTTTTGTTCAAAAAATGTGATCTTGATCGGATTTTAGAACATTGGTCGGGATCCTCCATTGACACTATAGGTTTATTTTGTAATATTTGCGACGTCTATTTCGGAGATTGAACTTTTATGAAAAATTGCTTCAATCAAAAATCATCGGTAACAACCAAAAGGAATAACAATTATGAAAAAGACACTAGCAGCATTAATCGTTTCTGCATTTGCCGCTTCAGCAGCAAACGCAGCAGTAGTTTACGACAACGAAGGTACTAAAGTTGAGTTAAACGGTTCTCTTCGTTTAATCATGGAAAAAGCGGATAGCAAAAAATACGATGCCGCTGGTAAGTCAACTAAAACAGCTAACTCAGCTTTACGTAATGCAGGTTCACGTTTCGGCATCACTGTAAAACATAATTTAGATAACGATTTCTATGCATTAGGTCGTTTAGAATTCCGTTTCGATGATACAGATTCTCGTGACCAATTCGGTAGCCTTTATGCTAAACGTGCTTATGTAGGTTTAGGTAGCAAAGCAACTGGTGATATCACATTCGGTCGTCAACTAACTATCGCGGATGATTTAAGCCAAGCTAATGACTATGAATATGGTTTCATTCCAAAAGGTGCTTATATCCCAACTTCAGGTACAGGTGTAGTTCGTTACGACTATAAAGGTATTGAAGGCTTACAATTAAGTGCAAACTACAACTTCGGTCAACGTCATAACGATAAAGGTAACTTACTTAAAGTTGGTCTTAAAAATGCATATGGTTTAGGTGCATTATACACAGCAGGTGATTTAGATGCTCGTTTCGCTTATGGTCACACTAACCTTGAAACTAATGCAACATATAAACACCGTGTAGATGGTTTCTTAGCATCATTAGGCTATAAATTTGGTGAGTTCAAATTAACTGGTGATTTTGGTTATGCACATGTTAAGAAAGATAGTGACAAAACAAATAAATTCTATGTATCTCCAGGTTTTGCATATCAAGTAACTCCAGCATCTCAAGTATATGGTAACTACCTATATGAACGCGTGAAAGGCGAAGCTGATAAAGAGAAAACTCACGCTTTCTTACTTGGTGCAGATTACAAACTTCATAAACAAGTTGTATTATTTGTAGAAGGCAAATATGCGACTACTAAAGAGTACGTTAACGATTCTTACGATGGTAAAGTTAAAGACAGAGCTATCGGTGTAGGTATGCGTGTATTCTTCTAATCTTTGATTAGAAAAAATCTGAAAAGGCGAATCGAAAGGTTCGCCTTTTTGTTTATCTTTTTAAATCTCCCCAACCCCTCTTTACAAAAGAGGGGCTTTTTTATGAGTTACTTTTAATATTTTATGGGAGTATTTGAGAGGACTAAGAGCATAGAACATAGAGCATTTATTTGCCAATAAAATACCCCCCTCTTTAGTAAAGAGGGGGCTAGGGGGAGATTTAATTAAAGGAGATTTACTACTGCAACTTATCCAAAATCAATTCTCCCATCATTTCAATATGGGCTTTTTCTGCATTTAATGCAGGGATGTAGTGATAAGAAACGCCGCCATGTGTCAAGAATTTCTCTTTATTTTCAACCTCTATTTCTTCTAAGGTTTCTAAGCAATCCACCGAAAAGCCCGGGCAGATCACAGCTATTTTCTGAATGCCTTGAGAAGCCGCTTCTTCTAAAAAGTGATCGGTATAAGGTTGTAACCATTCTTCACGCCCAAAGCGTGATTGGAATGTCATATTCCATTGGTTTTCTGTTAAGCCAAGTTTATCCACAATTGCAATCGTGGTTTGTTTACAGTGCTGGCGATAATAATCGCCCATATTCTCATAACGCAATGGAATGCCATGATAAGAAAAAAGCAAAAACTCATCCGGTTTTAACCGCACTTTAATCGAATCCACTAAGGCATTAATGTAGTTTTCATTAAGATGATAGGAATGAATAAACTCAAAAGGCACAATATTACGTTCTTGTGCAATGGCACGATTGAACGCATCAATCAATGCACCGGTTGTTGTGCTGGAATATTGCGGGTAAAGTGGCAACACAATTATGCGTTCCACGTCATTTTTAAGTAAATTTTTGACCGCACTTTGCATCGATGGATTGCCGTAAGTCATAGCAATTTCGACCTGTGCATTGATGCCTTTTTCATTTAAATAAGCTTGTAAACCGGCTTGTTGTTGCTTTGTAATCGCAAGCAGGGGAGAACCTTGTTCTGTCCAAATAGATTGATAATTTTGTGCAATGCGTTTAGAACGCATAGGTAAAATAATGGCTTTTAAAAGGGGATACCATTTCCAACGAGGTAAATCGACCACACGGGGATCCATTAAAAAATCGGCCAGATAACGGGAGATCGCAGCGGGTTGCGGGGCATCAGGCGTACCAAGGTTTGCTAAAATGATGCCAATTTTTTGAGTTATAGTCATAAATATTTGATAGAAAGCGTTAATCGAGAAACGCAGCAGAGTTTATCTTGTTCATCACGAATGTCAATTTGCCAGACATGGATATTTTTACTTAAACTGATAGGCATTGCCTTAGCGATCACAACGCCTTGTTTTACTGGGCGAAGGTGATTGGCGTTGATATCTAATCCTAAGGCAGATTGACCTTCTTCTATACAGAGAAATCCCGCTAATGAACCAATAGTTTCAGCCAAAGCAACAGACACACCACCATGTAATAAGCCAAAAGGTTGAGTAGTGCGATGATCAACGGGCATTTTTGCTTCAATCCAGTTTTCTCCATAAGCCGAAATCTCAATCCCCAAATGCCCAACGGCACAATGTTTTCCCATTTCATTGAGCTGCTTAAGTGTGAATGCTTTTTTCCAGATTGCCATATCGGTTTTTCCTTTGGTAAGCTGATTAGTTTTTAAGATGATTTATGCTTGTTTTTTGCTGGAGGTAAGCTGGCATTATAACGAAAATCTACTTTGTATGTTGATATTTATGCTGAAAATGAGGATCTTTCTTTTCATATAGACAATCCCAATTAAATCAATTTATAGCTTTCTTCTTTAGTTTTAGGCAAAATAGGAGAAAATTCTAGTAAGTAAAAAAGGATCATTACAATGACTAAACATTATGATTATATTGCTATCGGTGGTGGTTCCGGCGGGATAGCCTCAATTAACCGTGCGGCAAGCTACGGCAAAAAATGTGCGATTATTGAAGCAAAACATCTCGGTGGTACTTGTGTAAATGTGGGTTGTGTACCGAAAAAAGTGATGTTTTATGGTGCTCAAATTGCAGAAGCGATTAATAGTTATGCGCCGGCTTATGGTTTTGATGTAGAAGTGAAAAAGTTTGATTACGCGAAATTAGTCGAAAGTCGTCAAGCTTACATCGGTCGTATTCATACCTCTTACAATAATGTATTAGCGAAAAATAATGTGGATGTGCTTAATGGTTTTGCACGTTTTAAAGATACGAAAACGATTGAAGTGAGCTATGCAGATGGTTCAACAGAATTAGTGACTGCAGATCATATCTTAATTGCTACGGGTGGTCGTCCAAGTATTCCAGCGGTAAAAGGTGCAGAATACGGGATTGATTCAAATGGTGTGTTTGCTTTAAATGAGTTACCAAAACGTGTCGCAGTAGTAGGCGCAGGGTATATTGCTGTTGAATTAGCGGGTGTTTTAAATAGCTTAGGCAGCGAAACACATTTGTTTGTACGCCAACATGCCCCATTGCGTAATCAAGATCCATTGATTGTCGAGACTTTAGTTGAAGTGTTAGCACAAGATGGTATCCAACTGCACACCAAAGCGTTGCCTGAAGAAGTAGTGAAAAATACGGATGGTTCACTTACCTTGAAATTACAAGATGGCCGTAAAACCACAGTGGATACGTTAATTTGGGCAATCGGTCGTGAACCAGCAACGGATGTGATTAATCTTGAAGTAACCGGTGTGAAAACCAATTCACGCGGACAAATTATTGTCGATAAATATCAAAATACAAACGTACCTGGCATTTATGCTGTGGGTGATATTATCGAAGGTGGTATTGAATTAACACCAGTTGCCGTGGCGGCAGGTCGTCGTTTATCCGAGCGTTTATTCAATAACAAACCGAATGAGCATTTAGATTACAATCTTGTGCCAACTGTCGTGTTTAGCCATCCGCCAATTGGTACAGTCGGTTTAACTGAACCACAAGCGATTGAGCAATATGGTGAAGAAAATGTGAAAGTGTATAAGTCCTCTTTCACGGCAATGTATACCGCTGTCACTGAACATCGCCAGCCTTGCCGGATGAAATTAGTGTGCGTTGGCAAAGAAGAGAAAATCGTGGGCTTACACGGCATTGGTTTTGGTGTGGATGAAATGATTCAAGGTTTTGCTGTGGCAATCAAAATGGGTGCAACCAAAGCAGACTTTGATAATACAGTGGCGATTCACCCAACAGGTTCAGAAGAATTTGTCACAATGCGTTAATTGTAGATAAAAAAGTGCGGTCAAAATCTCTGATGTTTTTGACCGCACTTTTTATTTTGATTTGTTATCAGGCTGCTGCACGATTGCCTAATGTACCGTCATCTTCCATTTCTTTTGCCACGCCTACTACCTCAGCAATTTTATCCCCTTCTTTGAAGAAGACGAAACCACCATGTTCCATTTTGACCCAAGGCTCATCTTTGGTGAGAGGGAACGTCGTAATGATGGTGACTTTGTCGCCATCTTTTGCATAATCATTAAAATCAATGACACCATCATCATCAATGCGGTGAGCTTTACCAAAAGGAGCTTTACGTGTTAAGTAATGCAAATTGGTTGAGCAGTGGGCAATCATCCATTCTCCGTTTGAAAGAATGAAGTTAAAGGTCCCTTTTTGTGAGAGCTCTTTGGTAATGTCTTGAATGGCTTCAAAAATTTCTATTTCAGACGGTTTACGACGGAAACGATTTTTCAAATATTCCGCCATATAACAAAATGCCGCTTCTGAATCCGTTGAACCAATGGGTTGGCAGAAACTCTCAGACATATCCGGTAATTCTTTTAAATTACCGTTGTGAGCAAACACCCAATTTTGTCCCCAAATTTCACGAATAAAGGGATGGGTATTTTCAATGGTGACACCGCCTTGTGTTGCCTTGCGAATGTGGGCAATCACATTGAGCGATTTAATGTTGTATTGTTTTACACAATCTGCAATCGGGGATTGAGATGCAGCGTGGTTATCGCGAAAAATACGCACACCACGACCTTCAAAAAAAGCGATACCGAAGCCATCTGAATGGCAGTCGGTAAGACCAGCACGACGACGGAAACCTTCAAAAGAAAAGACAATATCCGTCGGCGTATTGCAGTTCATTCCGAGTAATTGGCACATAAATTCCTACAGCTTATTTTTATATTTTTTATAACCTTATAATGTGTGCAGATTTAACACCATAATGCGTTGAAATTCAAGATGGATAACAAAGGATTTTTAGAAGAAAATGTTACATAAAATAACCTGAGAATCTTTCTGATTTGAAGGCTAGGGATGAGTACTTTATCAATTCAATAAAAAAGGCGTGTTTATTACGCCTTTTGTTATATTTTTTAAAATTATGCTTTAATTTCTGAGCGGCTTTTTAACAAAAAGAGTGCGACTGTTGAGATTAACATCACAAAGCCCACGCCCACATATAAACTCTGTTTGTCCCAGCCCATATCTAATAATTGGCCGGCAATCGTTGGAGCAAGAATTGCACCAATACGACCGATACCAATCGACCAGCCTACACCGGTGCTACGAATATCGGCATCATAAGCAAGTGGGTTTAAGGTATAAAGACCGCTGATACAGCCATTCATAAGTGCTCCAACTAAAATACCGAATACCATTGCAATCCATAAAACAGATGAGGATAAGATAAAGGTGATGATCGCTGCGGAAGATAAGACGGTGAATAAAATTAACACGCCACGAGCTGTCCAACGGCTAGCCAGTAAGCCATAGATTAAGGCGCCGCAGGTGCCACCTAATGAAATCATCATCCCTACACTCACACTTTGCTCTGTCGTCATGCCCGCTTCTTTTAATAAGGCTGGTGTCCATGAGCTAATAAAATAGAAGCTGAACATGATCGCAAAGAAAGCCGTCCAAATTAACAGGGTAGAATGTAAGTATTTCTCGCTGAATAATTGGCTAATAGGCAATTTAGTTTTAACTTTTTCCGCTTTTTCTGGAAGTTTCCAATCACCGGCTAAACTAATTTTTTTTGCAATTAAATTTAACCGCACTTCTGCATTTTTAGGTTGTTTGGAGGTGAGGAAATCAATGGATTCCGGTAACCAAATAAATAAAACCACTAAAAGTAAACCGGTCAAGATAGCACCCGCTAAAAACACGGAACGCCAGCCATATTCACCTTGCAGCATCACAGCGAACATCCCACCTAATACCGCACCGATACCAAAACCAGCAGCATAGACACTGATTGCAAAGCTACGCCATTTGCGAGAAGAGTATTCGCTGGTGATCACGTTTGTACCCACTAAAATACCGCCAACACCAAGACCGGTGATAACGCGCCAGAAACCGAGCCACTGATATTGTGAAATAAACGCAGAGCCTAACATACCGATAGCAGAGAGTGATACTGCCATTAATAACAATGGGCGACGACCAATTTTATCTGCAAGTGGTGCAAGGAAAAGTGAGCCTGCGGTCATACCAAATAAGCCGGCACTTAATAAATAACCTAACTCAATCCCAGTGAGACCAAATTCGCCACGAATGGCTGTTGCCGTGAAGGCAAGGGCTAATACATCGAAGCCGTCAAGTAAATTCATAATGGCAGCCATCACCACAATCATCCATTGATAAGCCCCCATTGGGCTTTGTTCTATTTTGGCTCTAAGAGAAAGTGTTTCGGTCATTTTATTTCCTTAAGTTAAGCAAACTGACGAGAGTCTGCGAGTGATTGAAGTTTACGTAAGATCATGCTCAGTACCACACCATAAGCAGGTACAAACAAGACAATACCGACAAATAATTTAAATAAGTAATCGACGAATCCAAGGCTAAACCAATGTTCGGCCATAAATGGATCGCTACTTTTATAAAATGCTACGCCAAAGAACATAAAGGTATCGGCAAGAGAACCAAATGTCATGGAACTGCTTGGTGCTATCCACCAAGTTTTTAATTGACGTAAGCGGTTGAATACTAAGACATCTAATAATTGACCGAAAACATAAGCACAGAAACTCGCAAATGCAATACGGAAAACAAACATATTGAATTCACTTAATGCACTTAAACCTTGATATTGTCCATCAGAAAAAACAACAGAAACAATGTAACTCACGATAAGTGCGGGGAGCATCACAATAAAAATGATCCAACGGGCTTCTTTTGCCCCAAATACACGTACTGTTAAATCAGTGGCTAAGAAAATGAATGGGAAGGTGAGCGTGCCCCATGTGCTGTGGAAGGAAAAATCATCAGCAAAACCAAGTGCGGTCAATTTTAAATTGATTTCAAATGGGATTTGAACGAAATAGTTACTGGCTGTGATGATGAAGATGTGAAATAAGCTTAATAAAATTAAAGCAAAACGTTTTTGTTGATCATTGAAGATCGGAGTATTAATTTTCATTTTAAGACCTTTTTAGTTGGTTAATCGGGGGTAGGGAACCCGACATGAGAAATAAATCCGCCAAATTGGCGAACCGTGAATAATACTCGAATTTATTGGGATTGCAAGAAAGTGCGGTCAAAATTTAGGTATTTTGTTCATTTAATTTGAATAATAATGATAAGAATTGTTGTTTACACTCAAATTATATTGTACTAGAATTCTCGGGTATTATTTATTTCACATATGCCAGGAGAGCATTCAATGTATAAAGGCAATCATTTAAAAACAACATCATTCTTCGCATTAAGCACATTAACCATCGCGCTTTTTTCAAGCTATTCTTATGGCGAAGAGAAACTAGAGGAAATTAAAGTTACAGCAGAAAATCAGGTAAAACAATCACTTGGTTCTTCTCTTGTGACAGCAAAAGATTTAGAAAAACGCCCAGCGACAAATGATGTTTCTGAAGTATTACGTACCATGCCAGGTGTGAATTTGACGGGTAACTCATCTACAGGACAACGCGGAAATAAACGTCAAATTGATATTCGTGGTATGGGACCAGAAAATACATTGATTTTAGTGGATGGTAAACCAGTCACCTCTCGTAATGCAGAACGTTATGGTGTGCGTGGTGAACGTAACTCTCGTGGCGACAGTAACTGGGTGCCAGTTGAAGCGATTGAAAAAATTGAAGTATTGCGTGGTCCTTCAGCGGCACGCTATGGCTCAGGTGCAATGGGTGGGGTGGTTAATATTATCACTAAACCTGTTACCAATGATTTACACGGTAGCTTAAGCTATTACACCAATCAACCAGAAGACAGCGATGAAGGTGCAACGAACCGTGTCGGTTTTAATCTAAGTGGTGCGTTAATTAAAGATGTATTGCAATTCCGTTTATATGGTAACTGGAACAAAACACAAGCGGATGAAGTCGGTATTAATGGCGATCCTGCGATTGCTGGTCGTGAAGGCGTACGTAATAAAGATATTAATGGCCGTTTAGTGTGGAATATCAATGAGAAAAATAAATTAACCTTGGATTCTGGTTTCAGCCGTCAAGGTAATATTTATAACGGTGATACACAAAATAGCTCAGCAGGGCTTTATAATAATAAAAACTATCCTGAAACCAAAACTTTGGCGGGAAGCAAAGCTGAAACCGCTCGTTTATATCGTCAGAACTATGCTTTAACCTATGAAGGTAAATTCGATCATTTTGACAATAAAACCTATATTACTTTTGATAAAACTAAAAACAGCCGTTTACCAGAATATTTAGCAGGTGGTCCAGAAGGCAGTTATTCGAGTACATCAGCCTTTAGCGATTCTATTCTTAAAAATACGCGCTTTAGTTCTGAATTCTATATCCCATTTACCTTGGGTGTAGAGCATATGCTGACAGTTGGTTTTGAAGGCGTACACAGCAGTTTAGATGATGCTTCTTCTATGACACAGTTACTCGGCGGAAGACGTGTTGGCAATAAAGTAGTTTATGATTTGAAAGAACGTTTACCAAGTGGTATTTCAAATGTACGAGGTGGTCATAGCAGTCAAACTGAATGGGCAGTATTTGTTGAAGATAATATTTCAGCAACCCAATCTACCATCCTAACGCCATCTTTACGTTATGATTACAACACCTATTCAGGTTCTAATGTAAGTGGTGGATTAAACTTCTTACAAAGTCTCAACGATGATTGGAAAATTAAAGGTGGGATTGCAAGAGCTTATAAAGCACCGAATCTTTATCAAACTAACCCGAATTACTTGTTGTTTACTTTAGGTCAAGGCTGTCCAACGAATGTACCGAATAATAAAACCTGTTATTTCCAAGGTAATAGCGACATTAAACCAGAAACCAGCTGGAATAAAGAAATCGGAATTGAATATGATAAAGACGGACTTCTAGCTTCTGTAGCTTACTTCCGTAATGACTATCGTAACAAAATCGTGTCTGATGGTGAATTTATTGGTTTAACTAACCTAGGTAACTATTTGTATAAATGGGGTAATGCAAACCGCGCAGTGATTGAAGGTTTTGAAGGTAATCTGACATTACCATTAATCCAAGATAAATTAAACTGGGTGAATAACTTCACTTATATGCATAAAACCAAAAATAAAGATACAGGTAACCCGCTTTCTATCGTGCCAAAATATACCTTGAATTCAAGCTTAAGTTATCAAATTACAGATAGCTTGGATGCAATGTTAACTTATACGCAATACGGTAAACAAAAATCCCGTAAAAATCCGGAAAATCGTATGGAAAATGGTAACAATAAATACGTTAATCAGCTTGCTGGCTCAGAAGATATTGGTAGCTATGCAGTTTGGGGATTAAGCGCAGGTTACAATTGGAAAGACACAATCAGTATTCGTGTCGGTGTAAGTAACTTATTTGATAAACGCATTTATCGTTCATCAAGCAGTACAAATTACAATGCTCATACTTATAACGAACCTGGTCGTGCTTATTACGCAACAGTAAAATATACTTTCTAAGTAAGATATAGATGATTCAAGCCCTGTTTATACAGGGCTTTTTTATGAGTAACTAATTTAGACAACAGAAACGCAAAGAAATCTTGATTTAATACTCAAAAATAAATAATAATTATTATCGTTTTAAATCTATGAAAGGTATACATAATGAAGAGAGCAAATTTTGCCTTATTGCCACTTGCCGTATTTGTTGCAGGTCATGTCCAGGCTGAAGAAAAATTAGATGTGATTAATGTTGTTTCCGAGAACAGCGGGGCAAAAAGTAAGACTAATGTGATTACAACAAAAACAATGGAGCGTAGCACTGAGACTGAATTAAAAGGTTTATTAAAAGATGAACCAGCAATTAATTTTGGTGGCGGTCGTGGTACATCACAATGGTTTACAATTCGTGGTATGGGACAAGATCAAGTTGATGTGAAAATTGATGGTGCTTATACCGATGCACAATTATTCCATCACCAAGGTCGTTTTATGTTTGATCCGTCCTTATTAAAACGTGTTGACGTGCAAAAAGGGACAGGTTCAGCAAGTGCTGGAATTGGAGCTACAAGCGGTGCAATTGTTGCAGAAACAGTTAGCGCAAAAGATTTGCTCAAAGAAGGACAAGATATCGGTTTCAAAGTTAATGCAGGTGTAAGTTCAAATAGTGGTTGGTCTAAAGGTGCGACTGTTTATTCTAAGGCTGGTCCGCTAGATGCGTTAATTTCTGGAAATTGGGTTAACGAAAATGACTACAAGGGTGGTCATAATTTTAGCAATTTAGAGGGTAGTAAAAAAGTTCAGAACAGTGCATTGCATCAACGTGGTTTACTCGCCAAAGTTGGTGTTGATATTACAGAAGAACAGCGTCTTGAATTAAGTCATCGTCAAGAGCGCCATTATGGTGTTCGCGCACTTCGAGAAGAATTTGACTTTTCGCAAGATTGGTTAACCGCTAGCGCCAGAAATGGTAATCCACCAACCCTTACAAAGGAACAGCGAGCAAATGGCTATACTTTAAGCCAAGAAGGGAATACTTGGTATGTTTTAGATCGTAATGGTAACAAAATTATAAATAGTAGTAATAACGCCCCTCGTTATCGTATTACACAAAATGATACGACAAACTTAGAATGGAATGGTAAGAATATGGGCTTTGTGACGAATGCTAAAGCCAATGTGTATCATTCTGTGATTAATCGTAAAGAGCCAAGTGAGAATTCAAAAACACGTTTAATTGCTAATGGGGCAAATTTAAATTTAGAAAGCGCAGTGGGACAGTCTCATCTTATTAAATACGGTGTTAATTATCGTGATCAAGAGGGTAAACCTAATTCGTTAACCGTACAAAACGGTGTTCAAATGAAAACCCAAAAGAAACGTGATGTCGGTGTTTATGCAGAAGGTATTTGGGGCTTAGGTGCTTTTACCTTAACAACTGGATTACGTTATGATCACTTTGATTTCCGAGCAATGAATGGCAAAAAATCGCATAAGGGAAGCGTAAATCCGAGCGTCGGTTTAATTTATGAAGTGAATAATGATCTAAGCTTTAATGCGAGCTTAAACTATGCAACACGTAGTCCTCGTTTCCATGAAGTGATGTTATCTTCAGGTGAAACGAGAGGTCAAACAGCCGTTTATTCAATTGCATCGAATATCAAACCGGAGAAATCACGCAATGCAGAAGTGGGTTTCAATTACAAACTTGCTGATAATTTCTCTTTAAACGGTAGTTATTTCTGGCAAACTGTAAAAGATACACATGCATTTACACAAATACGCCCGGGTTTTTATGAAATTCAAAATGCAGGTAAACTAAGAAATCATGGGTATGAAGTCGGTGCAGCTTATAAATATGAAGGTTTAACATTGCGTGCAGGCGTGGCTTATAGTAAACCTGAGTTAGATGGTAGAACAGTAGATAGCACCGTGACTGCTATTCCAATTGGACGTACTTGGACTACAGGTGTGTCTTATCGCTTTACTCAACCTGATATTGAAATTGGCTGGAAAGGTCGTTTTGTACAACATACCAGTTACGATGCTACAACGAATAACCGTGGCGGCGGTGCAACAACCACTAAACGTCCAGGATATGGAGTAAGTGATTTCTATATTACATGGAAACCGACTGAAAGTATTAATGTGAATCTTGCTTTAGATAATGCGTTTAACAAATATTATCGAAGCCATAGCCAACGTGCAGGCGTATCAACATTACCTGAACCAGGTCGAGACATTCGTTTAAATATCAATTATACCTTTTAAATAAATTTCCAATTGCTTAACAGGGAATTAAAAGTGCGGTCGATTTTGACCGCACTTTTTTATTGTTTGAATTTAGGATATGGTGAATTTCAGATAATAAAAAACCCTGCATAGGCAGGGTTCTTCACACAGATTCAAATTATTTTGTACCTGGGATTTTGAAACGGCTGTTAAAGCGTTCAACACGACCACCAGTATCAACAACACGTTGTTTACCAGTGTAGAATGGGTGGCAGCTACCGCACACATCAAGGTTGATGTCTTTGCCTAAAGTTGAACGCGTTTTGATCACGTTACCGCAAGAACAAGTTGCAGTAATCTCTTTATATTCTGGATGAATACCTTGTTTCATAGAAAACCTCAAATTGAAGCCACGCCGCTATAAATGCTTTCCACTTACACCGCGTGAGTTAATAATCGCCGACAATCCGGCACCAAATAGACTGCGAATTATACTGAAAAAATCAAATTGATCAAGTGGTGTGCTTTAGTGATAGAATCATCGCAAAATTTTTGCTTATTTTTGACCGCACTTTAGGAAAGTTATGTTAGCCCAATCCTCTGTTGATGCCCCTTTTGCCCATTCAGTTCTACAATGGTATGAAAAGTTTGGGCGCAAAAATTTACCTTGGCAACAAAATAAAACCCTTTATGGAGTTTGGCTTTCCGAAGTGATGTTACAACAAACTCAAGTTACTACGGTTATCCCTTATTTTGAGCGCTTTATCAAAACTTTTCCTAATGTGACCGCACTTGCCAATGCTTCGCAAGATGAAGTGTTACATTTGTGGACGGGGCTAGGTTATTACGCACGTGCGAGAAATTTACATAAAGCCGCTCAAACCATCAGAGATAAATATCAAGGCGAATTTCCTACCCAATTTGAGCAAGTTTGGGCATTAACAGGCGTGGGACGATCGACGGCTGGCGCAATACTATCTTCTGTGCAAAATCAACCTTATCCGATTTTAGACGGCAATGTGAAACGCGTCCTTTCTCGTTATTTTGCTGTTGACGGTTGGTCTGGTGAGAAGAAAGTCGAAAATCAATTATGGCAATTGAGTGAACAGGTTACACCAACCACGAAAGTGGCGGAATTTAATCAAGCGATGATGGATATTGGTTCGGCTATTTGTACTCGAACGAAACCTAAATGTGATCTTTGTCCTCTAAGTAATGATTGTTTAGCCAATAAATTTGAAAAATGGACGGAATTCCCTGGAAAGAAACCCAAAAAATCGTTACCGGAAAAGCAAAGCTATTTTTTGATTTTATCTTATAAAGGAAAAGTCTGGTTGGAACAGCGTGAAAGCAAAGGCTTATGGGGCGGATTGTATTGTTTTCCTCAGTTTGATGATAAACAAACATTGCTGAATTATCTGAAAGAACAAGGGATTACTGAGTATCAAGAATGGGTAACTTTCCGTCATACCTTTAGTCATTTTCACTTAGACATTCATCCTATTTATGTTGAAGTTGATCGAAAATCGGAAGAGGGCGATCGTTCAGATTGGAAAAAATTGTCAGAAAAAGGAAAAGAATCTCGATCTGGTCTATTAAGTGCGGTCAAATATTGGTATGATCCAACGTCACCTGAACAGATCGGGTTAGCTCAGCCTGTGAAAAATTTATTAACGCAATTTGTAAGGAATTATTATGGTTAGAACCGTTTTTTGCGAATATTTGAAAAAAGATGCAGAAGGGTTGGATTTTCAACTGTATCCCGGTGAATTAGGTAAACGTATTTTTAATTCAATTAGTAAACAAGCATGGGGTGAATGGATCAAAAAGCAAACCATGTTAGTGAACGAGAAAAAACTCAATATGATGAATGCCGAACATCGTAAATTATTAGAAGAAGAAATGGTGAATTTCTTATTTGAGGGCAAAGATGTGCATATTGAAGGTTACGTTCCCCCATATAAATAACAAAAGATTATGAAAAAGTATTTATTATTGGCGCTACTTCCGCTTTTATATGCTTGTAGTGACTCGCCAACCCATCGACGTGGCATTAATTATGACGAAGTGTTTTCGAAAGACACGCAAGGTTTAGATATTTTAACAGGTCAATTCTCCCATAATATCGATCGTATTTGGGGGGTAAATGAGCTTTTAGTGGCAAGCCGTAAAGATTACGTGAAATACACGGACTCTTTCTATACGCGTAGCCACGTAAGTTTTGATGAAGGTACAATTATTGTTGAAACCCAACAAGATCTTAATCGCTTACACAATGCGATTGTCCATACTTTATTGATGGGCTCCGATGCAAAAGGGATCGACTTATTTGCGTCTGGCGATGTACCGATCAGTACGCGTCCTTTCTTATTAGGACAGGTCGTTGATAATAATGGTCAGCAAATTGCTAACCAAGTGATTGCAAGTAACTTTGCGACTTATTTAATCCAAAATAAATTACAAACTCGCCGCTTACAAAATGGTAACACCGTGCAATTTGTGGTGATCTCCATGATTGCAAACCACGTTGAAGTGCGTGCACAAAAATATATTCCATTAGTCCGTAAAGCTGCAGAACGCTATGGCATTGATGAAAGCTTGATTTTAGGTATTATGCAAACAGAATCTAGTTTCAACCCGTATGCGATCAGTTATGCGAATGCAATCGGCTTAATGCAAGTGGTACCAAGCACAGCAGGTCGCGATGTGTTTGCGATGAAAGGTAAAGGTGGACAACCATCTGCACGTTACCTTTATGATCCTGCAAATAACATTGATGCGGGTGTCTCTTACTTATGGATTCTGCAAAATCAATATTTAGATGGTATTACAAACCCTACCTCTAAACGTTTTGCAATGATTTCTGCCTACAACAGTGGTGCAGGTGCCGTATTACGCGTGTTCGATGAGGATAAAGATGAGGCGATCTATAAGATCAATCAGATGTATCCTGAACAAGTATATCGTATCTTAACGACCGCACATCCATCATCACAAGCAAGAAACTACTTGTTGAAAGTGGATGCAGCACAGAAGAAATTCCGTGTAAGACGATAATTTCAGTGATGAAATATAATGCCCGAAAGAATTTTCGGGCATTATTTTTTGAGAAAGTGCGGTTATTTTTGATTGAGTTTTACAAAATACGTTCTTTTTATAGTCGTTTTGGTTATTAACCACTCAAACACACCAACTTTTTTACTTTTTTTGAATTTAATTGTTGACCGATACCCGAAAAAATAGTTTAATACGCTCCGTTGTCAGGCAGTAGCCAATAACGATAACGCCTCGATAGCTCAGTCGGTAGAGCAGGGGATTGAAAATCCCCGTGTCGGTGGTTCGATTCCGCCTCGAGGCACCATTTCCTCCTTAGTTCAGTCGGTAGAACGGTGGACTGTTAATCCATATGTCGCAGGTTCGAGTCCCGCAGGAGGAGCCAAATTCTAAGAAGCCGCTAAAGAAATTTAGCGGTTTTTTGCTTTTTAGAATTCAGTCATTATTCTGTTATTTTCCTCTCTTTAAAATTTCCTCTAATTTTTCACCGCACTTTTTTGATCTAGATAAATATTTATGTAAAAAAGTCACATAAAATTGTTAACAATATCACACTTTATTATTTTGCACTTTGCAATCAATCTCTAACGTCACCATAATGCCACTATTAATTTAATGAATGAATATTCATTAGGTAAAGATTTTATAATTTAACTTTAGAGGGTAATATATGAACACTACAATTAATAAAAAATGGAATAAATTTGATACGGCTTGGGTGTTAAATTTATTCGGTACTGCGGTGGGCGCAGGAGTATTATTTTTACCAATTAATGCAGGGATGGGCGGTTTCTGGCCTTTGGTTGTGATGGCGATTTTGGTCGGACCAATGACATATTTTGCTCATTGTGGTTTGGCTTATTTCGTTTTATCTTCTTCTAAACCCGGCAGTGATATTACCGAAGTAGTAGAAGAACATTTCGGCCCGACTGCAGGGAAATTAATTACCTTATTATATTTCTTTGCGATCTTCCCAATTTTATTGATTTATGGAAATGGGATCACCAATACGGTTGATTCTTTTATCGTAAACCAATTAGGCATGGATTCACTAAACCGTGTGATTCTTTCCTTTGTATTAATTGCGATATTGATTTCAGTAATGTTGTTCAGTGAAAAAGTGATGTTGAAAATCACCGAATTACTAGTGTATCCATTGGTGTTGATTCTCTTTGCGTTATCAATTTATCTCATTCCGCAATGGAATGCTTCAATGCTTTATGAGCTCCCGACTGCTGGCGGCTTTATCACGACATTATGGTTAACCATCCCAGTATTGGTTTTCTCTTTTAACCATTCTCCGGCAATTTCCTCTTTCACGCTTTCTCAACAACGTGAATATAAAGATTTTAATACAACGGAATATCACATCGGTCGTACAGAAAAAGGCACTTCAACCGTATTACTTTTCTTCGTGATGTTCTTTGTGTTTAGCTGTGTATTAACCTTAACACCAGCAGAGTTATTAGAAGCAAAAGCGCAAAATATTAGTATTTTGTCTTATCTTGCGAACAAATTTGATAACCCATACATTTCTTATTTCGCACCATTAGTGGCTTTCTTCGCGATTACAAGCTCATTCTTTGGTCATTATTTAGGGGCGCGTGAAGGTTTAGAAGGTTTATACCTCAAAATGAAAGGTGAAAGTGTGAATCGTAAAAAATTAAATTACGGTACTGCAGTTTTCTTCTTACTGACTTTATGGGGCGTAGCGATTATTAACCCAAGTATTTTAGGTTTGATTGAATCCCTTGGCGGCCCAATCATTGCGATGATCCTTTTCATTATGCCTATGTATGCGATCCGCAATGTTCCAGCAATGAAACGCTATCAAGGTCGCTTTAGCAATGTATTTGTTACAGTTATGGGATTAATTGCTATCTCCGCGGTCGTATATGGATTATTATAAGCGGCTTTTTAGTTTAGCTTAGGATTTAAAATAATATGATTAGTGTATTTGATATGTTTAAAGTGGGGGTTGGACCATCCAGCTCCCATACTGTCGGTCCGATGAAAGCAGGCAAACAGTTTATTGACGATTTAATCGAGCAAGGTAAATTTAATGATGCAGCAACTTTGCACGTTGATGTGTATGGCTCTCTCTCAATGACGGGGCTTGGCCATAATACAGATATTGCGATCATTATGGGACTAGCCGGTTATTTACCGCATGATGTGGACATTGATTTAATCCCAACCTTTATTGAACAGGTTAAACAAACCAAAAAACTGTCGATTGCACAGGGTAAGAAAACAGTTAATTTCGATTGGGATGCCAATATGGTATTCCATAATTCCTTTTTATCATTGCATGAAAACGGTATGACCATTACCGCATTAGATGCCGATCGTAACGTGCTTTACCGCCAAACCTATTACTCTATCGGTGGAGGCTTTATCGTGGATGAAGCACATTTTGGTCAAGAGGAAAAAAATTCGGTGGCGGTGCCTTATCCTTATCAACATGCTGAAGATATTTTGAAACATTGTCAGGAGAGTGGCTTAATGCTCTCTACGGTGATGATGAAAAATGAATTAGCATTGCGTGATAAAAAAGAGGTTGAAGCACATTTACAGAATGTTTGGAAAACCATGAAGGATTGTATTGAACATGGTATTAAAACAGAAGGTGTGTTACCAGGTCCTTTAAAAGTTGCTCGTCGTGCGCCATCACTTTATCGTCTCTTGGAGGCGAATAGTGGCCGTTTAGCCCATGATCCCATGTATGTGATCGACTGGGTGAATATGTTCGCCCTTGCAGTAAATGAAGAGAACGCAGCAGGTGGTCGCGTCGTAACAGCACCAACAAATGGTGCATGTGGTATTGTGCCGGCTGTGCTTTCTTATTATGAAAAATTTGTCGCACCTTTAACGCCAGAAGTTATTGAACGCTACTTATTGGCTGCAGGTATGATTGGTTCTCTTTATAAGATGAATGCGTCTATTTCAGGGGCAGAGGTTGGTTGCCAAGGTGAAGTGGGCGTGGCATGTTCAATGGCTGCAGCAGGTTTAACTGAAATCTTAGGTGGTACACCAGTACAAGTATGTATTGCAGCAGAAATTGCGATGGAACATAATCTGGGCTTAACTTGCGACCCGGTTGGAGGTCAAGTACAAGTACCTTGTATTGAACGTAATGCCATTGCTTCAGTGAAAGCGATTAACGCAAGCCGTATGGCATTACGCCGAACCACGAATCCTCGCGTAACCTTGGATAAAGTGATCGAAACCATGTATGAAACAGGTAAAGATATGAATGCTAAATATCGCGAAACATCGAAAGGTGGCTTAGCGGTGAAGGTAGTGTGTTCTTAAGAGCTAATTGATAATAAAAGAGCGGTCATTTTTGACCGCTCTTTTTTATTTTCCTTTCACATCGATAATGATTACTTCCGATTGAGATCCTAAACGCATTGGAATGCCCCAGAAGCCGTAACCAGAAGTGACAAAAACATGTGGATTGCCAATTTTTTCATGACCATAATCCAGACGATACATCATTTTTGTGATCAAACTGGCGGGGAATACTTGCCCTTTATGTGCATGCCCTGAAACTTGAATATCAAGCGGGAGTGAAGCATGTTTTTCGATATCTGTTGGACGGTGATCCAATAGAATAATCGGTAAGTCAGTATTCACTTGTTTTAATAACGTCTCGGTAGTTGGTCTATCGTGAGCAAGATTGTCGTTTCGCCCAATCAGTACTAATTCGTTATTTAACGTTAATGTTTCATCTCTTAATACGGTGATACCGGCTTTGCGAATTTCTTGATCAATTCGATCTTGGTCTCCAAATAAATCGTGATTGCCTAGTGTGGCATAAACGCCCATTGGAGCCTTGAGTTTTGCTAGATGAGGTTGCATTTTTTCCGCTAAATAGGCATTGACGTTATCATCCATAATATCACCAGGCAGTAAAATGATATCAACTTTTTCCTGCTGCATAATGTCAGCCAGTTTATCCAATTCTTTTCCACCAAATAATTTGCCTAAATGGAGATCGCTTGCCATGCCAATTCGAAGAGGTTTAATCGGCTTATCTAGCGTGATTTCATAATGAATAACACGGGTTACATAGGCGTTATATACACTTAAAGTAATGATGCCAATAAATAAAACGGGATAAACGATACGCAAAGTGTGGTCGATTTTGGTGATGGATTTAGCTTTTCGGAAAAGAAAGTGAATACATCCCACGACAATACTCGCAAAAGCTGAAAAAAGGAGTAGCGCGAGCACTAAAGCAATAAGTCGAAATGCCGTAAAAAGCTTTAAAAAATGGCAAATAACTAAGACATTAGGAAGCAAAAAACAGGTGAAGGTGATTGCTCGTTTTGTCTTTTTGGAGAATGGTTTGTTAAGCCACCAAATAAGCGTTTTATTAAAAATATAAATCAGCAGTTGTAACAAAATAATAGCTGCCGTAAATATAAAGTAATAACGAGTTTCCATCTGCAATTCCTAAATAAAAGTGCGGTTGTTTTTGACCCAATTTTGAAGTGTGGAATAATAAATTTCTCTGTTCCCAAAGGCAAATTTTTTCGCTAAAATGCGGCTCGTTTTAGTTTACTTAAGAAGGAAAATCCAATGTTTGGAAAAGGCGGTTTAGGTGGCTTGATGAAACAAGCCCAACAAATGCAAGAAAAAATGCAAAAAATGCAGGAAGAAATTGCCCAATTAGAAGTAACTGGCGAAAGCGGTGCGGGTTTAGTAAAAATCACGATTAATGGTGCGCACAACTGCCGTCGTATTGAGATTGATCCTTCTTTAATGGAAGACGACAAAGAAATGTTAGAAGATTTAATCGCTGCCGCATTCAACGATGCAGTCCGTCGTGCAGAAGAATTACAAAAAGAAAAAATGGCTTCTGTAACCGCAGGTATGCCATTACCTCCAGGAATGAAACTTCCATTTTAATTCATCGGGTGTGTGAATTTACACGTTCACACACCATTCATTTTCTCCCATCATAAATACTATGCAAAGCAGTCCACTTTTAGAACATCTTATTGAAAACCTTCGTTGCTTGCCGGGTGTTGGTCCGAAATCAGCACAGCGCATGGCTTATCATCTTTTACAGCGCAATCGTAGCGGTGGGATGAATTTAGCTCGTGCATTAACGGAAGCGATGTCTAAAATTGGGCATTGTTCGCAGTGTCGTGATTTTACCGAAGAGGAAACGTGCAATATTTGTAACAATCCTCGTCGTCAAAATTCAGGTTTACTTTGTGTGGTGGAAATGCCGGCGGATATTCAAGCCATTGAGCAAACTGGCCAATTTTCTGGGCGCTATTTTGTCTTAATGGGGCATTTATCGCCTTTAGATGGTATTGGTCCGAAAGAAATTGGTTTAGATTTATTGCAAAAACGTCTGGTAGAAGAATCTTTCCATGAAGTAATTTTAGCGACCAATCCAACGGTAGAAGGCGATGCGACAGCCAATTATATTGCTGAAATTTGTCATCAACATAATATTAAAGTAAGCCGTATTGCCCATGGGATCCCTGTCGGTGGGGAATTAGAAACCGTGGACGGCACTACCTTAACCCACTCTTTCTTAGGTCGTCGTCAGATCGACTAATCTTATGCGCCTGTTTATTGCCGAGAAACCCAGTCTTGGGCGAGCGATTGCCGATGTATTGCCAAAACCTCATCAACGGGGTGATGGTTTTATCAAATGCGGCAATGATGATGTGGTGACTTGGTGCGTGGGGCATTTGCTCGAACAGGCAGAGCCGGATGCTTACGATCCGAAATTCAAACAATGGCGTTTAGAACATTTACCCATCATTCCTGAAAAATGGATTCTGTTGCCGCGAAAAGAAGTCAAAAAACAACTTTCCGTGGTGGAAAAACTTATTCATCAAGCCGATGTTTTAGTTAACGCGGGTGACCCGGATAGAGAAGGGCAGTTGCTAGTGGATGAAGTGTTTAGTTATGCCAATTTATCCGCCGAAAAACGTGATGGTATTTTGCGTTGTTTGATTAGCGATCTTAACCCAAGTGCGGTCGAAAAAGCGGTACAAAAACTCCAACCTAATCGTCATTTTATTCCATTGGCTACCTCTGCATTGGCACGGGCTCGAGCCGATTGGCTTTATGGTATCAATATGACTCGCGCTTATACCATTCGCGGTCGACAAGCGGGTTATGATGGAGTGCTTTCCGTTGGGCGAGTGCAAACACCTGTGTTAGGCTTGATTGTGCGTAGAGATTTGGAAATTGAAAATTTCCAACCAAAAGATTTCTATGAAGTGTTGGCGTGGGTAAAAGAAGAAAAAACAGCTGAAAATCCGACCGCACTTTTTTCTGCACTTTGGCAACCAAGTAAAGCTTGCGAAGACTACCAAGATGAAGATGGTCGCGTACTGTCTTTAGGCTTAGCCGAAAATGTGGTGAAGCGCATTACCGATCAATCTGCCGAAGTGACTGAATATGTGGATAAGCGAGAAAAAGAAACAGCGCCTTTGCCTTATTCCTTGTCAGCATTGCAGATTGATGCGGCAAAACGTTTTGGCATGTCAGCGCAAAGCGTGCTGGATACTTGTCAGCGGTTATATGAAACCCATCGTTTGATTACCTATCCGCGTTCTGATTGTCGCTATTTGCCGGAAGAGCATTTTGCTGAACGACATAAAGTGATGAATGCCATTTCACAGCATTGTCAGGCGTACCAAACCTTGCCATCGGTGGTGGATAGCGAGCAGCGTAATCGTTGCTGGAACGATAAAAAAGTGGAAGCACACCATGCAATTATTCCGACAGCTAACACACGCTCGATCAATTTAAGTATTGATGAACAACGTATTTATGAATTGATTGCGCGTCAGTATTTATTGCAATTCTGTCCAGATGCGGAATATCGTAAAAGCAAAATTACCTTAAGTATTGCAGGCGGTACTTTTGTGGCACAAGCACGCAACTTGCAAACTGCGGGTTGGAAAGAGTTGCTTGGCAAAGAAGACGAAGATGAAAATCAAGAGCCACTATTGCCGATCGTGAAAAAAGGCCAGATCCTGTACTGTGAACGAGGCGAAGTGGTGAGCAAAAAAACGCAACCGACAAAACCATTTACCGATGCGACATTGCTTTCAGCGATGACAGGGATTGCGCGTTTTGTGCAAGATAAAGAATTGAAAAAAATTCTGCGTGAAACGGATGGCCTTGGCACAGAAGCCACCCGTGCAGGTATTATTGAATTGCTATTTAAACGAGGTTTTTTGACCAAAAAAGGACGCAATATTCACAGCACAGAAACGGGGCGGATCCTCATTTCAGCACTACCGGATATTGCCACACAACCTGATATGACGGCACATTGGGAAGCGCAGTTAACGGATATCAGTCAAAAACAGGCGAGTTATCAGCAATTTATGTGTACGCTCAATCAAATGTTGCCGGATTTAGTACGTTTTGTTGATTTCACCGCATTACGTCGTTTAAGTCAGATTTCAAAAGGTTTAAGCACACCAGCAATGAAACGAAAAAGAGCGGTCAAAAAATCGGAAGATTTAAACGCTGAAAATTGATTAAACTTAATACAATTAAGTAAAAAAAATGGGAAAGCGCTTGCGAAAAGTATGAATTTTATATAACATTTGCTCCCAGTTTTCTTGCGAAATCGCAATTTAGAGAAGAAAGAATAATGTACAATATTTTATTATTTATTTATGTATTAGTTTGTATCGCCTTAATCGGCTTTATCCTTGTTCAACAAGGTAAAGGTGCGAACGCAGGTGCGTCATTTGGCGGCGGTGCATCAGGTACTATGTTTGGTTCTGCAGGTGCAGGTAACTTCTTAACCCGTACCAGCGCAATCTTAGCAACTGGCTTTTTTGTGATTGCTTTAGTGTTGGGTAATATCAACTCTCACCGTGGTAACGTACAAAAAGGTTCATTTGACGATTTATCTCAAACTGCTGAACAAGTTCAACAACAGCAACAACAAGCTGCTCCAGCAGTTGAAAACAAAAATAACGATATTCCGCAATAAGGAATAAAAACAGAATAAACGCTCTGGTGGTGGAATTGGTAGACACGCTATCTTGAGGGGGTAGTGGCCGCAGGCCGTGCGAGTTCAAGTCTCGCCCAGAGCACCAACTATAAACCGACTTAACCAAGTCGGTTTTTTTTCGCCTAAAATTTTCTTGAATAGCTAGTTATTATCCCCTGTTTTGGTTACAATCGGTCAATTTCTTTTTCTTTAGAGATCCATTAGGAGAGCACAATGAACTTCCCTCAAATCGCCCAACAAGTGATTGATAAACTTGGCGGCAAAGAAAACATCGCAACAGCAGCACATTGCGCAACGCGTTTACGTATTGTGTTAAACGATGAAAGCAAAGTAGACAAAGAAGGTATTGATAATATTGAAGGCGTGAAAGGGCAGTTTGCTGTCGCCGGTCAATATCAAATTATCTTCGGTTCAGGTACGGTGAATAAAGTCCATGCTGAACTTACCAAATTACTTGGTATTGGCGATGTGAGCAAAGCCGAAGTGGCAGAAGCAGCATCAGGCAACCAAAACTTATTACAACGTTTGGTGAAAGGTTTGGCAGATATTTTCGTGCCAATCATTCCAGCAATCGTCGCAGGCGGTTTGTTAATGGGTATTCACTCCATGCTTACAGCGAAAGGTTTCTTCGTTGATGAATTAAGCGTGATTGATATGCACCCAGGTCTTGCGGATTTAGTGGATTTTATTAATACCATTGCGAATGCACCGTTTGTGTTCTTACCGGTATTACTTGGTTTCTCTGCGACCCGTAAATTCGGCGGTAACCCATTCTTAGGGGCAGCGCTTGGGATGTTATTAGTTCATCCTGCATTAGCAGATGGTTGGAACTACGCATTAACCCTTGCGCAAGGCAAAATCCAATACTGGAATGTATTCGGTCTTGAAATTGAAAAAGTCGGCTATCAAGGTACTGTTATCCCAACATTAGTTTCTGCTTGGGTATTAGCAACCTTAGAAAAAACCTTCCGTAAGTTTGTGCCTTCTTACTTAGATAACCTCATTACCCCACTCTTCTCGCTCTTTATTGCGGGGTTTTTAGCATTCACCGTAATCGGTCCAATCGGTCGTGAAGCGGGTTCATTAATTGCATTAGGCTTAACTTGGTTATATGACACTTTAGGTTTCGTTGGTGGCGCGATCTTTGGGGCATTCTACGCACCAATCGTTATCACGGGTATGCACCAAACCTTTATTGCGGTTGAAACACAATTATTAGCTGAAATGGCAAATACAGGTGGTACCTTTATTTTCCCAATCGCCGCCATGTCAAACATCGCACAAGGTGCAGCCTGTTTAGGTGTGGCAGTGGCATTAAAAGATCCAAAAGTACGCGGTTTAGCTGTGCCATCTGGTATTTCTGCATTATTAGGGATTACTGAACCGGCAATGTTCGGGGTGAACTTACGCTATCGTCAAGCTTTCTTTGCGGCGATGATTGGTTCAGGTTTATCAAGTGCCTTTATCGCGTTCTTCAACGTAAAAGCCATTGCATTAGGGGCAGCAGGTTTCTTAGGTATTCCCTCTATCAAACCGGATAGCCTTGCGATGTACAGCATTGGTATGGTGATTTCATTTGTAGTAGCATTCACGCTTTCTGTGATTTTCGTGAAACGTGCAAAAGCAAAAGCCTAATCAAAATAAAAAAGAAAAAGCACGAGTTAAAGCTCGTGCTTTTTTGTTTGGAAAAATGCGTCTAAAAATGACCGCACTTTCAGTGAGAATTAGCCTTCTCGACAGTTTAACCAAGTGCTTTTCATGCCTTGATTATTCTTGTAATACACGGAATCATTTTCACGAGCGATTAAATCAACATAACTGCCATCAATCGGCTCATAAGAGCGATAAATCACTTCAAAGCGATTTCCACGTGCATTTAAGGTACGATTTTCCACATGATCAAATGGCACCGCTTTTCCACCGTCTAATTGGAAATAAATACCAAAGTTATCTTTCATGCGGCTTTCTCTTGAAAGCGGAAAGTAAGTGGTTAAATACGAACTTGAACCCGTTTCTGAATTACGGCAAGAATAGTAATAACGTTTGTAGTCTTTCGGATTGTTTAATTCCGTTTGGCTAATATTATTTTTAAGGAATCGCGTTTTAACGGTTTTCTTTGGTTGTTGTGTTGTGGTACAAGCAAACAAACCTACGAATGCCACCGTGAGTAATGCTATTTTAAATTTATTCATCGATAAAGTTCCGAGAGTAGAGTGAATGAGAAAGAAACTATAATAGCGGAAATTGAGTAATCGAGAAAGGATAAAGTGCGGTGAGTTTTTAAGGCATTTTGATTGAAATTAAGCGCACAGATCTTGGTGTGCGCTATTAAAAGAAACTAAAATATGGTATTAACTACTTGCCCATAACAGGACCCGCCCATATCATTATAGGTAACCAGATTGGTGCAGTAATGATGCTTACGGCTTTTTCTACTCCATCTTGGGTTGATTTTTTCATTTCATCCCGTTTCTCTGTTCGAATTTCTTCGTCTGTTTTTAGACGAAAATTATCAAGATACGCAGGTATTGGTATAGAGAGTGAGGATTTTTTCAAAATTTCATCACGGTTATTCAATTTCACTATACGCCCATTGATTATTGGCGTATCTCCCTTTTCCATATAGAGGGTAATTGTGGTTCTAGGTTTATTCCCTTTGCATTCTGAAGGTTCTTTATGGAAAAAATCGTTTGCCACACAATCACCAGCCCCATAGAATACCTGCCAACGTTGCTCTAATCCCTCTAGGCTCTGACGAAGCGTATTAAGGTATTTAATCGGTACGGTCATTCTATAATATGCTTTAACATTGTTATTACTACGGTCAGCAGCAAAGGCAAGCGTTAAAGAAAATTTATCATCACTTCTATTGGATTTTAACAGCTTTGTCATGTATTCAGGTTGGAACAATGGTTGTAGGTAATGCGCATCAACGCCTGAAAACTCATAATCTTCTTTATCACTAAGCAAATAAGTTTTATTGTCTGGTGTTTTAACAGCACCTTGAATCAATATTTCTTCACTTTCCAAGCGAGTCATATATTTGTAAAAGGGCGTTGTACTGTCGTAAGCGGGTGGCGTATTGTTACTAGAGCAAGCTGCTAATAATAAGCAAAGCAAAGAGATAATTTTTTTCATAAGGTTCCTTATAAGTATTTGGATTTAAAATGATTTTACTGAATAGCAAATTATTTTGCTATTTATTTTTATAGGAATTGTTAAATGTCGAGAAGGTATGAGATGAAAGAAAAAATAGCACCAACAGATGGATTGGTGCTATTGAAAATAAAGTAATTTTAATTAACCGATTCTGCCACTGAAACTATAGATATAGAGAGGAAACCAGATTGGTGCAGTAATAATCGTTATTGTTTTTCCCACGCCATCTTTAATACTATCTTTTGTATCCTTCCATTTTTCTGACTGAATTTCTTTATCTGTTTTTAAACGATAATTATATACATATGATCTTATTGCCATAGGAAGAGATAGATTTTTCAGAATATCATCTCGGTTACTTAGTTTTACGATTTTCCCATTAAGTCTATCTTCTTTGGCATCTATTTCAAATACGAGTTGAGTTGGGCGTTCTTTTCCTTTGCAGTCAGCAGGTGCTGGATAGAAGAAATCATCTGTATTGCATCGACCATCGTTGTAATAGTTAGTCCAGCGTGGTTTTAGTCCCTGAATACTTTGGCGCAACGTTTTTATATGCTTAACCGGCATATAAAGACGATATTTTAACTGGACATTATTATGACTGCGATCAGCATAAATACTTATACTAAGGTCGTAATTTTTGTCTTCCTTTTTTAACATCGGCGTGATGTATTCAGATTGTAACAAAGGTCGAAGATATTCTATTTCAGCCCCTGAAAACTCGTAATCTTCCGTATCACCAAGTAAATAAATTTTGTTATCTGGGGTTTTGATAATATCTCGAATATACACGATATCATTACTAATATGTTGCAGTTCTGAAGATTCTGGAATGTATGTTATTTCCTCAGGGTAAGATGAAGTTTTGTTACTAGAACAAGCCACTAATGCTAAGCAAAGCAAAGGGATAATTTTTTTCATAGGGTTCCTTACAAGCGGTGGGATTTTGGAATTAGTTTACTTAATCAAAAATTGTTTTGCTATTTATTTTTAGGGCATGCTTGTCCAAAGTCAGAAATTAAAAAGTGAGGAGGGTTTTTGAGGTGCTGCTTAATCAAAGCATTGCGAATTTTACCCATAACCGTCGGAAGAACTAATATTAAAAATCCTTTGGATTTTTTGACTGCACTTTTAGCTGATAGGCATAAGCGAGAACACTTGTGCCTATCAGGGAGGGGGAACCCACCATAAAATTAACGATATTTGCTCTGAATTAACACATCTAATTCAGCAAGATTTTCAATTTTGTCCATATCATTCAGGATATCTCTAAGAATCTGGGACGTAACAATATAAGTTCTTCCATCAGTAGATTTTGGTATTGTTCTATTTAAACTTTTTAGAAAGTCTCTAACTGGTTGATTGAATAATGGGTATTCATTAGGATATTCTAAAGAAAGTAATTCAGATAGTAATGCTTTTCTATTTGAAATATTTTTATTTTGTAAGTTGTTAATTTCTTTTTCTACTATATTATCCCTCTCATCAGATTTGGTCTTGTATATTCTATCTAATGCTTGGCATAATAACTTAAAGTTATCACGACTCCCACGTCTAGACCAATCAAATCTAGGCTGAAAACTGATACCTTGTTTTAATATTTCTTTTAAATTTTCATAAAAATTTTCGTGGCTTATTTCACCATTAGCACATTTTGAAATTAGTTTTTTTAGTTCTTTTTGATGAATTTTATAGTTTTCAAGTTGTTTTCTTCTCGATGAAATTAACTCTTCATCATATGAGAGTAAATCTTTTAATGTTTTTTCATACATATTTAATTGTTCAATTCTAAGTGGTATTGCTTGGTTATATTTATCGATCCATTCTTTTGTAACTACTTTTGATTCTTTTTCAATACTAGATATCCATTTTATAACATCTAAAAATTGTTTCTCAGAAAGAAAAGTTAATATATTAGCTTCACAATTTGAATTAAATGCTGCATTTGTTAGATTTGACGAACCTATTAATGCATAGTATTCATTGTTATTATTTTTCCAAAAAATAGCTTTGGGATGAAATCCTTGAATATGCTCTGCAACAAGAAATTTTTCTTGAAATTCTGAAGGAAGCCAATCTAGTACATTTTTTACAGCTTTCTTTCTAGATAAACCAAAATCTTTACCAAATATAAATCTAAACTTAGAAGGTTTTATTTTGGGATTAAGTTTTGTATTTATGTTCCACTCAGTTAGATATGCGGAAACAATATATAATTCAATAGCCTCAGTAATTGCTTTTTGATAAAAATCTAATAATTCAGATTCATTTTCTTTTGTATGTAAAAATAATTTTGGTTCTTTCATTCTTGATTCCACCCATATAGGTTATTAAATTTCCTAAAAATATATTTTGCTTAAGATAAGATCATATACTATCTAGGTATTAAATTGGAAAACTACTTCATCGCTACACCCAACCACTTCAACATCTCTCTTTCATCCCAACCTTTACGTTTGGCATAATCTTGAGCTTGGTCTTCATCAATGCGACCTAAAGTGAAATAGTTGCTTGCAGGATGGGTGAAGTACCAACCGCAGACGGAAGCTGCCGGCCACATGGCGTAGCTTTCGGTGAGTTTCATGCCGATGCGTTGTTCTACTTCAAGCAAATCCCAAATCAAGGCTTTTTCGGTATGTTCCGGGCAGCTTGGATAGCCGGGTGCAGGTCGGATGCCAACATAGTTTTCATTGATTAAACCTTGATTATCGAACTCTTCTTGCGTATAGCCCCAAATGCGGGTGCGAAGCTCAAAGTGCAAGTATTCCGCCATGGCTTCGGCTAAGCGGTCACCCACAGCTTGTAGCAAGATGGCATTGTAGTCATCGCCTGCGGCTTTGTAGCCTTCCACTAAATCCATTTCTTCGGTACCGGCACACACGGCGAACATGCCCATCCAGTCTTTTTTGCCACTTTCTCGATCGGCGATAAAGTCGCTCAAGGCAAAGTTAAATTGGCTTTTGCTGTTTTTGCCACGTTCCGTTTGTTGGCGTAAGCCGTAAGCCGTGCCGATGGGTTGAGTGCGGTCTTCATCGGAGAATAGCACCACATCATCGCCCACACGTTCTGCAGGGAAAATGCCCAATACGCCGCTTGGGTTAAGTTTGTGGTTTTGTTCAAACGCATCTAACATTGCTTGCGCATCATTCCACACGCGGCGGGCTTCTTCGCCACTTTCTGGATGATCAAAGGCATCCGGATAGCCGCCCATCAAGCCCCATACACGGAAGAATGGCGACCAGTCGATAAATTTGCGCAGCTCGGCAATTGGCACGTTTTTAAATTCCACAATGCCCGTTTGTTTTGGTGTTGGTGGCACATAATCCGCCCATTCGCCGTTAAAACCATCAAAACGGTTTGCGCGTGCTTCTTTAATGCTGAGTTGCTTACGCAGTGGTTTGCGGTTAGAGAATGATTGCTGGATTTTCTCGTAATCTTTCTTGAATTGTTCCCACAATGCTGTACGCCCTTCCGGGTTCATCAATGTGGCACAGACTGTTACCGCACGGGAGGCGTTCGAGGTATAGAACACACCGTGTTGTTTATATTTTGGATACAGTTTAATGGCGGTATGTTCTTTGGAGGTCGTTGCACCGCCGATTAAAACAGGCAAGTTCAAGCCCAAACGGGTCATTTCGCCGAGGAAGTATTCCATTTCGTCTAGGGATGGCGTAATTAAACCGCTCAAGCCGATAAGATCAGCTTTTTCATCAATGGCGGTTTGAATGATTTTGTCCGCCGGCACCATGACGCCTAAGTCAATGACTTCAAAGTTATTACATTGCAACACCACGCTCACGATGTTTTTGCCGATGTCATGCACGTCACCTTTCACGGTGGCGATCACCACTTTACCGTTGCTAGAGCCTTTTTGTTTGGTGGCGTTGATAAACGGCTCTAAATATGCCACGGATTGTTTCATCACGCGTGCGGATTTCACCACTTGCGGGAGGAACATTTTACCGTCGCCGAACAGATCGCCCACTACGTCCATGCCTGCCATGAGAGGACCTTCAATTACCTCTAACGGTGTTGGCAATTTTTGACGTGCCTCTTCGGTGTCTTCGATGATGTGCGCAGTAATACCTTTTACGAGAGCATGTTTTAAACGTTCTTCCACCGGCCACGTGCGCCATTCGGCGACAGAATCCACCGCACTTTCATCGTTGCTTTGGTTACGATATTTTTCTGCAATATCGAGCAGTTTTTCGGTGGCATCAGGGCTGCGATTTAATACCGCATCTTCCACGATTTCACGCAATTCAGGATCGAGATCGTCATAAATTGCGAGCTGTCCTGCATTCACGATCCCCATATCCATGCCTTGTTTGATAGCATGATAGAGGAACACTGCGTGAATGGCTTCACGCATCACGTTGTTACCACGGAAAGAGAAGGATACATTCGACACCCCGCCCGAGATTTTGGCGTGTGGCAAGCTGCGTTTAATGCGACCTGTGGCGTTAATGAAATCCACGCCGTAGTTGTTGTGTTCTTCAATCCCCGTACCGATGGCGAAAATATTCGGGTCGAAAATGATGTCTTCCGGCGGGAAGCCGACTTGGTTGACTAATATGTTATAGGCACGGGTACAGATTTCCACTTTGCGATCTTCGGTATCGGCTTGACCTACTTCGTCAAACGCCATGACCACCACAGCTGCACCGTATTTACGCACCAGTTTAGCGTGGTCGATAAAGATTTCTTCGCCTTCTTTCAATGAGATCGAGTTCACAATCGGTTTACCTTGCACCGACTGCAAACCAGCCTCAATCACTTCCCATTTAGACGAGTCGATCATCACCGGCACTTTGGCAGCATCAGGCTCGGTCGCCATAATATTGAGGAAACGGGTCATGCATTTTTTGCTGTCTAGCAAGGCTTCATCCATATTGATGTCGATCACTTGCGCCCCGTTTTCCACTTGGTCGATGGCAATTTCAATGGCTTCGGCAAATTTGTCTTCTTTAATTAAGCGTTTGAATTTCGCCGAACCAGTCACGTTATTACGTTCGCCCACATTCACGAATAGGCTTTCATCATCAATATTGAGTGGCTCTAATCCGGATAAACGCATCGCGGTTTTAATTTCAGGCAATTTACGTGGTGCAATACCTTGCATTGCATCCGCAAAGGCTTTGATATGCTCTGGCGTGGTACCACAACAACCCCCAACAATGTTCACAAAGCCACTTTCAGCCCATTCTTTAAGGTGTGCCGCCATCTCTTCAGCCCCTAAATCATAGCCACCAAAGGCATTTGGCAAGCCTGCATTTGGGTGGACAGACACATAGGTTTCGCTGATTTTAGAGAGTTGTTCAACATACTGGCGGAGTTCTTTCGGGCCTAGCGCACAGTTCAAACCAAAAGTCAGTGGTTTAGCGTGGCGAAGCGAGTTGTAGAACGCTTCAGTGGTTTGCCCTGAAAGGGTACGGCCGGAAGCATCGGTAATGGTGCCGGAAATCATAATCGGCAATTCCACACCTAATTCCTCAAACACGGTTTCAATGGCGAAAATGGCGGCTTTTGCGTTTAACGTGTCGAAAATGGTTTCGATCATGATTAAATCCGCACCACCTTCAATTAAGCCTTTAGTCGCTTCCGCATAGGCATCCACCAGTTCCATAAAGGTAATGTTACGGAAACCTGGATCGTTTACATCGGGGGAAATAGAGGCCGTGCGATTAGTTGGCCCTAACACGCCCGCGACAAAGCGAGGTTTTTCTGGTGTGCTGTATTTGTTGGCAGCTAAACGCGCTAGTTTTGCTCCCGCGAAATTCAGTTCGTAGGCAATAGACTGTAAATCATAATCCGCTTGCGCAATGGTGGTGGAACTGAAGGTATTGGTTTCAATAATATCGGCGCCGGCTTGTAAATATTTCTCATGAATCGCAGAAATTAGTAGCGGTTGGGTTAAGGTAAGCAAGTCATTATTGCCACGTAAATCAACCGCACTTTCTTTAAAACGCTCGCCTCTAAAATCAGCCTCGGTGAGTTTATATTTTTGGATCATCGTCCCCATCGCACCGTCTAAAATGAGGATGCGTTCAGCGAGGGATTTTTTCAGTAATTCGGTTTGATTATGTGACATAGACAGCTCTTTTTAAAATCAATCAATATTGGTCGGAATAATAGGGATAAGCATGGATACTGTCAAATAAAAGGGGAGAAAGTGCGGTAAAAAAATGGAATGTTTTCAAAAAGAAAGGCGGACAAATTGTCCGCCGAATGGTTAGCAATATTTGCTGTCCGAGTAAAAAAACAGATTAACGTAAAAATGCCGGAATATTTTTTTCGTATTCACTGATGGCATCTTCGTGTTGTAACGTCAAACCGATGTTATCCAAGCCGTTTAACAAACAATGACGGCGGAATTCATCCAGTTCAAAGTGATAGACTTTGTCACCTACAGTGACCGTCATCGCTTCTAAATCCACATGGATTTGTTTGCCTTCATTTTCCCACACCCATTGGAAGATCTCTTCCACTTCCTCTTCGCTTAAACGAATCGGTAACATGTGGTTGTTTAAACTGTTGTTATAGAAAATATCCGCAAAACTTGGTGCGATCATTACTTTGAAACCGTAATCGGCTAATGCCCAAGGTGCATGTTCACGAGAAGAACCACAACCAAGATTTTTACGCGCTAATAAAATGGTTGCACCTTGATATTGTGGATAATTCAATACGAAATCTGGATTTGGCTTGGTGCCTTCTACATCCAAATAACGCCATTCATGGAATAAGTGTTTACCGAAACCCACGCGGGTAATGGCTTGTAAAAATTGTTTTGGAATAATCGCATCCGTGTCTACGTTTGCCGCATCCAATGGCACTACTAGGCCTGAAAGTTGTTTAAATCCTGCCATTTTCTGCTCCTTAGTTTAATGTGACGTCACGAATATCAACGAATTTACCAAACATTCCCGCTGCGGCTGCCATGGCTGGACTCACCAAGTGAGTGCGACCATTACGGCCTTGGCGACCTTCAAAGTTACGGTTTGAAGTGGAAGCACAACGTTCCCATTCACCTAAACGGTCATCGTTCATCCCTAAACACATTGAGCAGCCCGGATTACGCCATTCAGCGCCCGCTTCGATAAAGATTTTATCCAAGCCTTCTTTTTCTGCTTGTTCTTTCACTAAGCCAGAACCCGGTACCACTAAAATACGTTTTACATTGTCAGCTTTTTTACGACCTTTCATGACAGCCGCTGCGGCACGTAAATCTTCGATACGAGCATTAGTACAAGAACCGATAAAGACTTGATCCACCGGAATGTCTTTTAAATCGGTGTTCGGTTCTAAACCGATATAATTCAACGCTTTTTCTGCTGAAGCACGAGTCACCGGATCGGTCATTTCTGCTGGATTTGGCACTGGCTGATCGATACCAATTACTTGGCCTGGATTTGTACCCCAAGTTACCTGTGGTGCAATGTCTTTGGCTTCTAACGTGATGACTGTGTCAAATTTCGCATCTTCATCGGATTTTAAGGTTTTCCAATAAGCAACGGCATCATCCCAATCTTTACCTTTTGGTGCATGTGGACGACCTTTTAAGTATTCGAAAGTCGTTTCATCTGGTGCGATTAAGCCGGCTTTGGCACCCATTTCAATCGCCATATTACAAACGGTCATACGGCCTTCCATAGAAAGGTCACGAATAGCTTCACCACAGAATTCCACCACATGGCCTGTACCGCCTGCCATGGTAGTTTTACCGATAATGGCAAGAATAATGTCTTTTGCGGTAATGCCTGGCGCCACTTTGCCACGCACTTCAATTTTCATATTTTTCGCACGAGCTTGTTTTAAGGTTTGGGTGGCTAATACATGTTCGACTTCGGATGTACCGATACCAAATGCCAAGGCTCCGAATGCCCCGTGGGTGGCGGTATGAGAGTCACCACAAACGATAGTCATGCCTGGTAAGGTTAAGCCTTGCTCAGGCCCCATGACATGCACGATACCTTGTTCTTTTGTGGTCATGTCGAATAATTGAATACCGGTCGCTTTCGTGTTTTTTTCAAGTTCCAGTACTTGAATTTTCGCTTGGCCTTCAAGTTTATTTACATCACGTACTTGGGTAGAAATACTGTGATCCATGGTACCGAAAGTCTTACTGACTTGACGTACTTGGCGGCCTGCAACACGTAAACCATCAAAGGCTTGTGGGCTGGTCACTTCATGGATTAAATGACGGTTAATATACAAAATTGGCGTTTCGCCTTCAGCTTCGTATACCACATGGGCATCGAATAATTTTTCGTAAAGAGTTTTTGCCATAATTTTTCTCAATTCGTTAGAGTAGCAAGTGCGGTCAAATTTTAGGGTGTTTTTAAACCGCACTTTAATTGTTTTTTATTAGATTGCGTTAGCGATTAATGTACCCATTTCCGCCGTTGAAACAGGTGCAGAATCATCGGCTAAATCACCCGTACGGTGACCACTTGCTAAGACTTTTTGTACGGCATTTTCAATGGCATCCGCTGCTTCGTTTAAGTTGAAGCTATAACGCAACATCATCGCCGCAGAAAGAATTTGTGCGATTGGGTTGGCAATGCCTTTGCCTGCGATATCTGGTGCAGAACCGCCTGCCGGTTCATATAAGCCGAAACCTTCTTCGTTTAAGCTAGCAGATGGCAACATCCCCATAGATCCTGTGATCATCGCCGCTTCATCAGAAATAATATCGCCGAAAATGTTAGAGCAGAGGAGCACATCGAAAGACTCTGGTGCTTTGATTAATTGCATGGTCGCATTGTCGATATAAATGTGATCTAAGGTGACCTCAGGGTAGTCTTTAGCCACTTCAGTCACAGTTTCACGCCATAAGATTGAGGCTTGTAGTACGTTAGCTTTATCCACAGAAGTGACGTGTTTACGACGTTTCATTGCCGCATCAAAAGCTGCACGTGCAATGCGTTCGATTTCATATTTGTAATAAACTTCCGTATCGAATGCTTTAGTTTGCGCACCTTCGCCTTCACGACCTTTAGGCTGACCGAAATAAATCCCACCCGTTAATTCACGTACAACCACCATATCAAACCCTTTCGCTGCAATATCTGCACGTAATGGACAGAATTTTTCGAGTCCTTTATAAAGGGTAGCAGGACGAAGATTGCAGAATAATTTAAAATGTTTACGCAATGGTAATAATGCACCGCGTTCTGGTTGTTGATCCGGTGGTAAATTTGTCCATTTTGGGCCACCTACAGAGCCAAACAAAATCGCATCAGCATCATCACAACCTTTTAAGGTTTCTGCCGGTAATGGGCAACCACAATTATCAATTGCAGCACCACCCACATAAAACTCGTTAAAGTTAAGTTTAAAACCGAATTTTTCTTGGACTTTGTTTAATACTTTAATGGCTTCAGCCATCACTTCCGGACCAATACCGTCTCCCGGTAGAACAGCGATGTTGTATGATTGCATATTGTTTTTCCTATTTCAGTCACACCAAAGTGCGGTTAATTTTCTCCCCTCTTTTGTAAAGAGGGGCTGGGGGGGAGATTTTACAATATAAAATTTACCGCAGATGTTGATGTTACTTCTGCCAAATCTCCCCTAACCCCTCTTTGCTAAAGAGGGGGACTTAATCAATTAATGATGTTTGTGGCTTTTAATATCGGCGACTTTATGTGCACGATAAATAGCATTAATTGCATGAACTAAAGCAAGAGCAGAAGATTCAACGATGTCTGTTGCTAAACCGACACCGTGGAATTTACGGCCGTCATGTTCAACCACGATATCTACCTGACCTAAGGCTTCAGCACCTTCGCCTTTTGCAGTTAAGTTATAGTGCGACATTTTGATATCTAAGCCGGTTAAATTCAAGATCGCATTGTAAACTGCATCAACCGGACCATTACCACCGATAGAAGAGGTACTTAATTTTTTGCCATCTAACTCCACTTGAACAAACGCAGTTGCCGGATATTCTTTAGTGGAGTGTGCAGAAAGTTTATCTAACACTAAACGATCTTCATCCCCTTGTTGCATATCAATAAAAGCTAAGGCTTCTAAGTCATAATCAAACACTTGGCCTTTTTTGTCTGCCAATTTTAAGAACGCTTCATACAATTTATCTAAATCGTAATCTTGTTCGGTGTAGCCCATATCAGCCATGTGGCCTTTTACTGCTGCGCGACCAGAACGGGCGGTTAAGTTCAATTTCTCTTTCTTCAAGCCAATGGTTTCTGGCGACATGATTTCGTAGGTATTTTTGTTTTTCAACACGCCATCTTGGTGAATACCAGAAGAGTGAGCAAAAGCATTTGAACCTACAATCGCTTTATTTGGTTGAATTGGCATATTACAAAGTTGGCTTACCATTTGGCTGACACGGTGAATTTCTTGCGTGTTGATACGTGTATCCATGCCCATAAATTCTTGGCGAACTTTCATTGCCATCACGACTTCTTCAAGTGATGTATTACCCGCACGTTCACCGATGCCGTTTACGGTACATTCAATTTGGCGAGCACCATTTTGTACTGCGGTTAAGGAGTTAGCCGTTGCCATACCTAAGTCATTGTGGCAGTGCACAGAAATGATTGCTTTATCAATATTTGGCACGCGGTTACGTACTTGAGCAATGATATTGCCGTATTCATTTGGTAAGCAGAAACCAACGGTATCTGGAATGTTTACGGTGGTTGCCCCCGCATTGATTGCCGCTTCAACAATACGACAGATATTATCGATGCCCGTACGACCTGCATCTTCGCAAGAAAATTCCACATCATCCGTGTAGTTACGTGCACGTTTTACCGCGGCTACAGCCATTTCAACGACATCATCAAAGGTACGTTTTAATTTGGCTTCAACGTGTAATGCGGAGCTCGCGATAAAGGTGTGAATACGGAACGCTTCCGCGACTTTTAAGGCTTCGTAAGCCGCATCGATATCTTTATTTACCGCACGGGAAAGTGCCGCAACACGACTATTTTTGATATGACGCGCGATAGTTTGAACAGATTCAAAATCGCCTTGAGAAGAAACCGGGAAACCCACTTCCATTACATCCACACCTAAACGTTCAAGCGCTAAAGCAATTTGTAACTTTTCTTTTACGGTTAAGCTTGCTTTTAATGCTTGTTCTCCATCACGCAAGGTGGTATCAAAAATAATAACGCGATCTGACATAATAATTTCCTTCTGTTGTCACTCAAAGTGCGGTCGCTTTTAGCACTGTTTTTGAAACAAAAAACCCGCAATCTTGAAAGTGCGGGTTGATAATAGATCTTTTACATAAAGGTGTTTTTTATCCACAACTTAGCCGCACAAAGAATGTGAGAGCAGGAGGTTGAGAGATAAAGAAACAGCTTGGTACATAAAAAGATAATCCTGTAAAAAATTCTGTAAAACGCTGTCCATATTACGGATAAAAATGTTGCTGTCAAATCATTTATTAGTGATTTATATCTAAAATAAATATCTCAACATAATCTTAAAAGTTTATTTCTCTAAATATAAATCATTGCTCGGAATTAATCTCTAAAAATGGCTTTTAATAAGCCATTTTTGTCCTGTTTTATTCCTTGTTTCTGGTATGCCGATTTTTTCTAAAATTTTTTCTCTTTTTGCGACCTGAATCGCAGAATTAAGACAAACTTTTCATTTTTTGAAACCAATCTCGTCATAATTTTCTTTTTAAAGGAGAGAATTATGAGCGATTTTACGTCAATTTTGTTGCGATTAGCTCAAGTGCCCAAATTGGGCAGTGTGCGGATTCAACAAATTTTAGCCCATGTAAATATAGAAGACTTGTTAAATTATGATGAAGTAGCATTCCAACAAATGGGTTGGGATGCTTTGCAGATTCGTCGTTGGTTTCAGCCGGAAATGAAATTTATTGAGCCCGCTTTGAACTGGGCTGAAAAAGAAGGTCATCATTTAATCCACTGTTTTTCAGATGAGTATCCTTTTTTACTCAAACAAATTAGTGGTTTTCCGCCCTTGTTATTTGTGAAAGGCAATTTGACCGCACTTTCTGCTCAGCAAATCGCCATGGTTGGAAGCCGTTATTGTTCCGCTTATGGGGAATATTGGGCAAAATATTTTGCGACAGAGCTTTCTCTCGCAGGATTAACGGTGACGAGTGGGTTGGCTGTAGGTATCGATGGATTTAGCCATCAGGCGGTGGTGGATATTCAAGGGCAGACCATTGCCGTATTGGGCAGCGGATTAGATCACATTTACCCCGCTAAACATCGCCGATTAGCCGAGCAAATTATCGAAAATAACGGGGCATTAGTTTCTGAATTTATCCCTACGCAAGCACCGATTGCTGAAAATTTTCCTCGTCGTAATCGCATTATTAGCGGGCTTTCATTAGGAACATTAGTCATTGAAGCCACAGAGAAAAGCGGTTCATTGATTACAGCGCGTTATGCTTTAGAACAAAATCGCGATATTTTTGCCTTACCAGGGAATATTCAAAGTGAATACAGTCAAGGCTGTCATAAACTGATTAAGCAAGGGGCGATGTTGGTGGAAAATGTCAAAGATATTTTAGATAGCCTCAATCATAGCATTACTTTTCAGCCGCCAGTACATAATACGCAAATTAATAAGCCGATAGCTCAACCACTAACAGCCAAAATACCTACGGTGGAGCCGAGTCATCCTGAACTTTATCAGCATATCAGTTATACGCCGATAAGCCTTGATGATTTATCGGTTGCATTGAATTTGCCGGTGGATTTGCTTTTAGTGCAGTTGTTAGATTTGGAGTTACAAGATTTAATCGTCAATGAGAATGGACTCTATAAGCGGATAGCGTAAACGGGGTAGAGTAAGGAGGCTATCCTGTGCTAAGATACGGTTCAGTTTTAGAAAGGAGAACCTATGTTAGCCATTATTTCCCCGGCAAAAACCTTAGATTTTGAAAGTGCGGTCAGAAATCTGCCTGTTTCTCAACCGCACTTGACGGATTATAGTGAGCAACTGATTGAAATCTGTCGTCAATTATCTCCCCAAGATCTTTCTTCCTTAATGTCTATCAGCGATAAACTTGCGGGCTTAAATGCCGCTCGCTTTGCTGAATGGACAAAATCTCACAACGAAAAAAATTCACGTGCAGCTATTTGGGCATTCAAAGGTGATGTTTACACCGGTTTGGATGCGGATAGCTTATCTGATGAAGATGTGCAATTCGCACAACGCCATTTACGTATGCTTTCCGGTTTATATGGTTTACTTAAGCCCCTTGATTTAATGCAACCTTACCGTTTGGAAATGGGCACAAAGCTAGTGAATTCCAAAGGTAAAGATCTTTATGCTTTTTGGGGAAATATCATCACGCAATCCGTGCAACAAGCGCTTGATGAGCAAGGCGATCGTATTTTGATCAATTTAGCTTCTGATGAATACTATAAATCAGTAAAAGAAAACCAATTAGATGCACAGATTGTGAAGCCTGTTTTCTTAGATAATAAGAATGGTAAATACAAAGTGGTCAGCTTTTATGCGAAAAAAGCCCGTGGTTTAATGTGTCGTTTTATCATTCAAAATCGTTTGGAACGTGTTGAACAACTGAAAGAGTTTGACCTAGGTGGTTATTGGTTTGATGTGACATCCTCAACTGAAAAAGAATTTGTATTTAAGCGAGATATCAATGAATAAAATCCTGGTTATATTGACCGCGCTTTTACTCTCAGGTTGTGCGGCAAAAGTGAGTCAGCTTCAAACTCCTGAAAAAATTGAGTACAACGGCAAAACTTATAAACTTACTGCAAGCCAAGATTTGGATACGATTGCGCGTTATGTTTATCTTGCAGAGCCAGATACCTTAGAAAATTGGCAATCTCAAATTGAAGTGTTGCTTGATCGTGATTTATCCCGTTCTATTAAGCAACGTGTGGCATTGCGTGAGAAGGTGTACCGTAATTTAGGCGTGACAGATTTCAAAATTCTTGCGAATTCAACGAATCCGAAAAAGCCCGCTACTGAGTTAAATGGTTATGTCATTTATGCTCCGACAGAACAAAATCCATCTTGGCAAGTGGATATTGCTAAGGGTAAAAATGTGCCACGTTGTGGTTTTGTGCAATATCAATATTCCCAAAAAGTGGAACAAGGTAAGAAATTTCAGCGTTTAAACAAAGTAAAAATTGTGAAAAACTTACAAAAGTATTTGGTGGCGAAAGAAAGCAAGACATTACAAAAAGCGGATCTTTCTTGGAAATGTGAAAGTTATTTCCATCACTAAAACTTATACTAGATCAAATTCCACGTAAATTTTAAAAATTTTTCTAGAGCAGAAATAATGGATGGTGTAATCTTGACGCCAATTATTCTTAGAGTTCAAAGTAGGTAAATATGATTAAAAAAATTGCTGTATTAACCAGTGGTGGTGATGCACCAGGTATGAATGCTGCCATCCGTGGCGTTGTTCGTGCAGCTCTTGCAGAAGGGCTTGAAGTATTTGGGATTTATGACGGTTATCAAGGCTTATATAACAATAAAATCAAACAGTTAAACCGTTATAATGTATCCGATATTATTAACCGTGGTGGTACATTCTTAGGTTCTGCTCGTTTCCCTGAATTTAAGGATCCTGCCGTACGTGAGAAATGTGCAGAAATTTTACGTTCACATGGTATTGATGCCTTAGTTGTTATTGGTGGTGACGGTTCTTACATGGGGGCTAAATTGCTTACTGAAGAACATGGTTTCCCTTGCGTAGGTATCCCTGGCACAATTGATAACGATGTGGCTGGAACAGATTACACAATCGGTTATGAAACTGCGCTACAAACAGCAGTGGATGCCATTGACCGTTTACGTGACACTTCAAGTTCTCACCAACGTATTTCTATCGTGGAAATCATGGGGCGTCACTGTAGTGACTTAACCATTTCAGCAGGTATTGCTGGTGGTTGTGAGTATATTGTGGCATCAGAAGTGGAATTTAATCGTGAAGAATTAATTCGTCAAATTGAACGCAGTATTATTCGTGGAAAACGCCATGCCATTATTGCGATTACTGAATTAATCACAGACGTACATTCTCTTGCTCGTGAGATTGAAGCTCGCGTAGGTCATGAAACCCGTGCAACCGTATTAGGCCATATTCAACGTGGTGGTTCACCTTGTGCCTTCGACCGTATTTTAGCTTCACGTATGGGCGTATATGCGGTAGATATATTGCTACAAGGTAAAGGTGGCTACTGTGTGGGTATTCAAAATGAAAAATTAGTTCACCATGATATTATTGATGCAATCAACAATATGCGTCGTGAATTTAAAGCAGATTGGTTAGAAATGGCTAAACGCTTAGAATAATCTTTTAAAGGTTATTTAAAACAAAAGAAATCGGGCTAAAGCAATCATTGTTTTAGCCCGATTTTTATATGCTTAGATTAGGCTTTTAGTTTATTTTTCTTACGTTGCAAAATTAAAAAACGACAATCATAGGGATTGTCTTCATCAGCTTGGCGATATTCTTCAAACTCGATGTTCCATTCAGACCAATTAATTTCAGGGAAGAAAGTATCGCCGTCAATGTCTGCTTGAATTTGCGTGAGATATAGTTTATCTGCTTTAGGTAAATATTGTTTAAATAACTCGCCGCCGCCAATCAACATAATTTCATCAAATTCTTTGACAAAATCGACCGCACTTTCAAAATTCTCTTTCCAGATGACACCTTCATATACGTAAGGCGTGCGTGAAAGGACGATATTGGTGCGTTTAGGCAATGGGCGACCAATACTTTCAAAGGTTTTACGACCCATAATTACCGGTTTGCCCGTGGTGTTTTTACGAAACCAGGCTAAATCAGCAGGTAAGTGCCAAGGCATTTGATTATCTTTTCCGATGACGTTATTTTTTGTTGTCGCAACGATCAAACTTAATGTCATATTTTCTATCCTATTTTTCTTTTTTTTGCACTATATCATAGCTATTCACAAAATCTGTATATGAGGTTGGATTTTTCGTGATTTTTATTAATTTTAGTGCTAATTTAACCGCACTTTTCTATTTTTTCACTGAGGATAAACTATGTCGGCAAATCGTAAAACAATCGTCGTAAAATTTGGTACTAGCACATTAACACATGGTTCCCCAAAATTGAATGCACCTCATATGGTCGATATTGTTCGCCAGATTGCACAACTTCATCAAGTGGGTTTTCGTGTCGTGATTGTGACATCAGGTGCGATTGCCGCTGGACGACATTATTTAAATCATCCTCAACTTCCTCCAACTATTGCGTCAAAACAGCTTCTAGCCGCAGTAGGGCAGAGTCAGCTTATTCAAGCCTGGGAAAAATTATTTGCGATTTATGATATTCATATTGGACAAATTTTATTAACTCGTGCTGATATTGAAGACCGTGAACGTTTTTTAAATGCGCGCGATACATTACATGCCCTGTTAGACAATCAGATTATTCCTGTGATTAACGAGAATGATGCGGTGGCAACGGCTGAGATTAAAGTAGGGGATAACGATAACTTATCGGCTCTAGTTGCGATTTTAGTGCAAGCGGAACAACTTTATTTATTAACGGATCAACAAGGTTTGTTCGAAAGCGATCCTCGTAAAAATCCAGATGCGAAATTGATTCCTGTGGTTGAACAAATTACCGACCATATTCGTTCTATTGCAGGCGGTAGCGGTACAAACCTTGGTACTGGCGGGATGAGTACAAAAATAATTGCGGCAGATGTGGCAACGCGTTCGGGCATTGAAACCATTATTGCACCAGGTAGCCGACCTGATGTTATTGTGGATTTGGCGTATGATAAACCAATTGGCACGAAATTTATTGCGCATCATTCAGATCGTTTAGAAAGTCGTAAACAGTGGTTATTTGCCGCACCATCAGCGGGTATACTGACGATTGATGAGGGGGCTGAAAATGCGATGTTAGTACAGAATAAATCGTTGTTGCCTGCAGGGATTACGGCTGTGGAAGGGCGCTTCTCACGCGGTGAAGTCGTCAAAATTAAAAATACCTCAGGTAAAGTGATTGCACTCGGTATGCCTCGTTATAACAGCGATGCGTTGGAATTAATCAAAGGGAAAAAATCCCAAGAAATTGAACAAATTCTTGGCTATGAGTACGGTGCAGTTGCGTTACATCGTGATGACATGATTGTGTTATAGCTTAAAATAGAAATCGGATCTCTTATATTTTCTGAACCTTCCTTTTATTTTGTTGGTCTATAAAACCATAAAAAGTGCAATAGCCCGATATTAAGTAGTAAAAGGAGACAACATGAGATTAATAGCGACCGTTTTAGCTGTTGGGCTATTAAGCGCTTGTACGCAGGGCTATTATGTAAAACATCGTAGCCCCATTTCAGTGAGCAAACACGTAAAGCGTTTAAATACGACGGTTTGTCATGATAAAGATGACTGGTATTTAGATGGTTATCGTGTAGGAAAAGATTTCCAAGCGCAAAGCCAATCTCAATTGAATAAACGAATTAATTATTGTGGCCGACGTGTACCTGAAGAGCTGAGAACCGCATGGTTTAACGGTTTTGATGCAGGTTCAAATGGCGTTCAGATTGATATAGAGGGTTATGATGAGGATGCTCTCTTAACCTATGATTATGACGATGATGATCGTTATAGCGAAGATGAAGAAGAATAAAAAAGTGCGGTTAATTTTAACCGCACTTTTTCTTTTTAAAGAATATCGAGTAATTCGACTTCAAACACTAAGGTTGAGAATGGAGGGATAGATGCACCCGCACCGCGTTCACCGTAAGCCAGTTCGTGTGGAATAGTGAGTTTCCATTTAGAACCAACAGGCATCATTTGTAATGCTTCAACCCAACCACGAATTACGCCATTTACTGGGAATTCAGCTGGTGCACCACGAGCAACAGAACTATCGAATACGGTACCATCTGGTAATGTACCTGTGTAGTGAACACGTACTTTATCAGTTGCAGATGGTTTGTTTCCGTTACCTTCGCTTAAAATTTCGTATTGTAAACCGCTGTCAGTCACGTTTACGCCCGCTTTTTTCGCGTTTTCTTCTAAGAATTTTTTACCTTCTTCTTCAATCGCTTTAAATTGCGCTTGTTGTGCTTCAGCTGCTTGTTGTTGAAGCGCTTGAACGGAATGCATTAAATCATTAATTTCTAATGCTGGTTTATTACGATTTAACGCATCAAAAATGCCTTTTGCTACTGCTTCAACAGAAATATCCATTTGGCTATCTGCTAATTGTTGACCGATTTGTAAACCGATACCGTAGCTGCCTTTTTCAGAAATACTTTCTAATTTTACTTGTTCAAAAATTTGAGCTGTCATGTTTTTTCCTTTGTTGTAAAACTATTTTTTCAATGCCAAGATTTCACCCATGCGAACAGGTTCATCAATACTTAAATGATCGGCAATTTGTACTTGACCGGCTTGGAATAAATTAATCACGGTAGAACCAAGTTGGAACCAACCCATTTCTTGACCTTTGCTTAATTTAACCGCACTTTCACCTTCATAAGTCCAGACTTTCACTTCGTTATGACGTGGTGGGTTAATGACGCCAGCCCAAACAGTGCCGATACTTGCAGTAATTGTTGCACCCACTAAGATTTGTACCATAGTACCGAATTCAGTATCAAAGACACAAATCACACGCTCATTACGTGCAAAGAGGTTCGGCACATGTTTCGCTAAAAATGGATTGACGGAGAATAAATCACCCGGTACGTAAATCATTTTGCGAAGTGTACCATCACATGGCATATGCACACGGTGATAATCACGTGGTGATAAATAAGTGGTGATGAATTCCCCATTTTTAAAGGTCTCAGTTAAATCTTTATCTTCCGCTAATAAATCGTTTAAGCTGAAGAAGTGACCTTTTGCTTGTAATAGGCGATCATCATCAATGTGTCCACATTCACTTACACGGCCATCCGCAGGGCAACAAAGTGCGGTTGGATTTTGGTTAATTGGTCGTGCATTTTCTTTTAATGGACGGATAAAGAATTCATTAAAACTGGCGTAATCACTGAATTTTTCTTTTTCAGCAATGCTCATATCAATGTTGTATTTTTTTGCAAACGCTTTAATCACAAAATGTGTCACTGCGCCCCATTTTTGTTTAGCTAACCAACCTGCTGCTTGTGTCATATAGATTTGTGGCATCACATATTGAAATGCAACTTTTAGGCGTTGCCAATAAGAAATTGGGTTCATTGATTTCTCCGATAAGATTAAAAAGTTGGGCGATTATAACAACTTATTTCACTTGCGCAATGTTAGTTGATATTTTTGCGTAAGATCAAAGCAATAAGCCGACATTTGCCGGCTTATTTTTATGTTTATAAAATCATTTTGACTAATTTATCTGCTTGAATCCGCGCAAACTTCTTCAAGAGTTTTTGCACCGGTTCAGGATATTGCGTTAATTCTTCTAATTCAGAATAATCTTGCAATACTTTGGTATGTTGGCGGATGTGTGACAATTCTTTTTCCACTTGTGGCAGAAGTTCTTCTTTCGGATCGTGGATTAATAATCCATTTTCCGCATCTAAACGCCATGCGCGAGGATTCAGGTTGTTCCCCGTTAAAAGAATATACTGGTTGTCCACCCAAACACCTTTGAGGTGATAAGTGTTATCGCCGTCTTTCCATAAACGCACCGTTAAATGGCCATTTTTAATGTAAGCATCAAATTTCTCGCAGAAACGACGAAGATTGCTTTCATATAAATAAGGCAATGCACCTGCCATTTTAAATGGCTGCTCTGGTGGAATATAGAAATCGTTCGCGACTTTATCACCCACAATAATTTCGACACGTTTTCCTTGTTCTAATAAGCGGGCAAGTTTACTTCTTAGCGTGCGAGGGAAGTTGAAATAAGGCGTACAAATCACCAGTTTTTCCTGCACTTGTAAGAATAAATCTTCAATAACTTGGTTTAATTCATTGCCCGATGCACCTAAACCAAAAAGTGGTGAAATGGTTAAAACATCTGAAAAACCAACCGCACTTTCCAACTGATATTCCGCATGGGCAGATAAGTTTTTACGATAAGCTTTTATTGCACTACGAATTTCTTTGGTGCGAGGACGATTAGCCACATCTAATGGATGTACAGCGCTGAAATCCAATAAATAATCATTGATGAAATTAACCATAGAGTCTGCCAATGCAGCATTGTGGATTTTTTGATAACGGTCGTAACGGTATTTATCTTGTTGTTGTAAATACACGTTATTAATACTTGCGCCGCTATAAAGCACGGTATCATCAAAGACAAAGCCTTTAATATGTAATACACCAAAGACTTCGCGGGTATTAATTGGCACACCGAAGAACATATTCGGTTCATCGGGAAGTTGATAGGTTTGGCGTTGTTCACAATACCAATCAGCATTAGTAGCAGATTTTTCTGCACCGAGTAAATTGCGTTGTCCGCGATGCCAATCTACTAAAATTTTCACATCTAATTCAGGATGATCTTGTTTTACGCGATAAATCTCATTGAGAATTTCTTGTCCTGCTTCATCTTTTTGCCAGTAAAGTGCGGTCACGTAAATGCGTTTTTTAGCTTGGCGAATTAATTCTATAATTTGTGCTTTGAATTCAAGCGGACTAAACAGAAACTCAACCTGTTCAGCCTGTAAAGGAAGAAAAGGCAAATTTTTTAAATTTTGTTCTGCTCGTTTAGCTTTATTGATTAACATAATCGATCTCTACACTAAAAATTAATGCTCTAGTTTACAATATTTCCTTTGAGGATTGATAGAAAAAAGGTTTTTTTTCGTTATAATGCTCACAAATTTTCGCATTTTTTGGCGAATTATTATCCAATTTTTCCTTCGAGAAGCAAATTATGAGCAATTCACGCAAACCATCATTCCAAACAAATTCCACCAAATTTTTTCAAGAGCGTAGCCCCAAACGTGCATTTAATGATAAAGAACGTCGCTTTGATGATCGTCGTAATAATGAAAAACGTGAGCGAAATCAACCGCACTTTGATAAAAAACGGGATGCTCGCAAACCTTCTCGTGGCTTCCAACAGGAAGAAGTGAGAGAACCGAAAATTGCTGAACTTTCATTAAATAAAGCCAATGGTGAAAGTGGCTCGGTAAAAGTAACGGTGAAAAGTACTGGCGTGAGTTATAAACCGAAAGAAAAGAAAACGGGCGCATTATCACCACGAGCACCGGAGAAAATTAAAAAGAACCGTGCTGAAGAAATGAAAGTGTATGGTGAAAATGCCTGCTTAGAATTGTTTGCAGAACGTCCAGAGAGCATTGTTCGAGTATGGGCAACGGTGCAAATGGCACATCGAATTGGCGAGATTTTCAGTTATTTAGCCGCGAATAAAAAAGTGTATCACGTGGTGGATAGCGAAGAGCTAAGTTTAGTAAGTGGTACCGAGCATCATGGTGGCATTTGTATGTTAGTGAAAAAACAACGTACTTTTTCTTTGCAAGGTTATTTAGATGTACCGCGTCAAGAAGACTGCTTAGTGGTGCTTGATCAAGTCAATAATGCGCAGAACCTAGGTGGCGTTGTGCGTACTTGCGCCTTCTACGGCATTAAAAATGTGGTAACAAATCAAGTTGAACAGCTTTATGCACCAGCTGCGATGCGTGTGGCTGAAGGCGGAATGGAGCATATTCGTATTTTAGAAACAGAAAGTACTGAAATCGCTTTAGAGGCTTTACGTAAAGCGGGCTATCAGATTATTCATGTATCAACCAATAAACAAGGCGTGGCATTGGAACAACTCAAATTCGCGGAGAAAGTCGCGTTGGTATTGAGCGAAGGTAGTACAGATGATATTCGTGATAAACAAGATGTAAATGTGCGCCTTTCTTTAAGTAATCCATTAAAAGCAGGATTAAATATTGCAGTAAATGCAGGGATTTTATTATCACATTGGTATGTGAAATAACCTTAAGTGCGGTCATTTTTAGGTTTGTTTTGGGGCTGACATCTGTCAGCCCTTTTTCTTTTTCAAAATTATGTAAGATTCAAATTTTAATATTTCTTTTAAAAGCCTTTGGGGGGAATCAGACAAAAGATCTATACTATTTCGAGTAGTTATTTAACAGGGAGTTTTTATGCCTGAACGTTCAGCCAATATTAGTACACATGATCCTTTCGGAAGTTTATTAGGTTATGCACCAGGTGGGATTGCGATTTATTCATCAGATTATCATACCGCAGATGAGAAAGAGTATCCGGATGATGCCGCCTTTCGCAGTTATTTAGGACGAGAATACATGGGCTATAAATGGCAGTGCGTGGAATTTGCGCGCCGTTATTTATATCTCAATCATGGCATGGTGTTTACTGATGTAGGAATGGCTTACGAGATCTTTTCTCTACGATTTTTACGTCAAGTGGTGAATGATGCCTTATTACCTTTACAAGCCTTTGCAAATGGTTGTAAACGTAAGCCTGAAGCAGGTGCATTGTTAATTTGGCAGGAGGGCGGTGAATTTAAACATACGGGGCATGTGGCAATAATTACCGAGGTATTAGAAGATAAAATTCGCATTGCCGAGCAAAACGTGATTCACTCTCGCTTACCAAGTGGACAGCAATGGACTCGTGAATTACCGATGACGGTTTCCGAAAGTGGTTATTTTCTGTATGATACCTTTGATGATACAGAAATTTTAGGTTGGATGATCCAAACAGAAGATACCGAATACAGTCTGCCGCGGCCAACACCAGAAAAAGAGAAACTTGAGATTCATGCTGAACATATAGAAAACAATGGTCAGTTTGAGCATAAATGGCTGAATGAGAAAAATGAATTTGAAGCGGCATATGTGAAAGCCATGGGTGGACACAAAGTCAGCCATTCGGATCAATATCGCTATTTTACGATGTCTGAAACAGCACAACATGAGTTAATTCGTGCAACCAATGAATTGCATTTAATGTATTTGCATGCCACAGATAAAGTTTTAAAAGACGATAAGTTATTACAATATTTCAATATTCCTAAATTGCTTTGGCCTCGTTTACGATTGTCTTGGCAAAATCGCCGTTACCAAACCATCACGGGACGTTTAGATTTCTGCATGGATAGTCGTGGATTGAAAGTGTATGAATACAATGCTGACTCAGCCTCTTGTCACGCTGAAGCTGGTGAGTTTATGAATCGATGGGCAATTCAGGGCGGATTGAAGATTGGTGATAATCCAGCTGATGGCTTACGTAATGCATTAGCGGATTGTTGGAAACACAGTGAAGCTACGCCGCTTGTTCATATTATGCAAGATCACGATGATGAGGAAGATTATCACGCATTATTTATGCGCAATGCACTAGTTCAAGCAGGATTTCAAGCTAAAATTATTCATGGGACCGAGGGATTGCATTGGGATAGCCGTGGTCGTTTGATTGATGATGAAGATAACCAGGTCAAAACCGTATGGAAAACGTGGGCCTGGGAAACCATGTTGGAGCAACTTCGTGAAGATGCAACAGGTATGGAAGTGGCTCCACCAATTCGTACGGGATATCCAGAAGACAAAGTGCGGTTGATTGATGTGTTACTTCGTCCAGAAGTTCTAGTTTATGAGCCACTGTGGACGGCTATTCCGAGTAATAAAGCGATCTTACCAGTGTTGTGGTCACTATTCCCAAACCATCGTTATCTACTAGAAGCAGGATTTGAATTGACGCCTGAGCTGATTAAAAATGGTTACGCACAAAAGCCAATTGCAGGTCGCCGTGGTGATAATGTGAAATTGATTGGTGAGTGTAAGTCGGTGCTTGATAGCAAAGATGGGCGTTTTGGTAAGCAGGAGAGTATCTACCAACAACTTTGGTGTTTACCAAAAGTGGAAGACCAATATGTTCAGGTCTGTACTTTTACTGTGGGCGGTCATTATGGTGGTAGCTGTTTACGCTCAGACCCGAGTTTGGTCATTATGGGAAATAGCGATATGCAACCGTTAAGGGTATTATCTGATAAAGGCTTCCTTAAAAAATAAAAATAAAATCGGAACTCATTTTGAGTGCCGATTTATTATTTCGCTATAAGATTATTTAGCATCTTTGTTATCTGCAGGTTTTTCATTTGCTTTTAACATATCCGCAGGAATAAAGCTTTGTTGTACTTTTTCCATGTGTGGAAGGTTATGCGCAATACCTTTGTGACAATCGATACAGGTTTTGTTTTGTTCCTGTGCAAGGGCGTGCATTTGTTGTGCCACAGTTTTTTGTTGAGTAAAGTCCATATCATTGAAGTTATGGCAGTTACGGCACTCTTGTGAGTTATTCGCTTTCATACGCGCCCATTCGCGTTCTGCCATTTCTAAACGATGTTTTTCGAATTTTTCTTTAGTATCGACTTTACCTGTAAAGTGAGCATAAACTTCTGTCGATGCCTGCATTTTTCGGATCATTTTAGGTACAAATTCATGCGGAACGTGACAGTCTGAACAAATTGCTTTCACACCTGAACGGTTACTAAAGTGGATTGACGCTTGGTATTCAGGTACAACGTCATTAGTATGACAGTCTGAGCAGAATTGCTCTGTATTGGTTGTTGCCATTCCTGCATTAAACAGGTTAGTTCCAACGATAGTACCAATGATAGTTAATAAAATAACCCCACCAATTGCCATTTTGCTCGGAGAGCGTAACCAACGGCAAACTTTCTGAATGCTTGATTTAATCATGGTTTAGCTCCTTATTTACCTTGCATTTGACGAATGGTTTCGAATTTATTTTGAATAATTGGATTTACGTTAGTTTGCTGAACGTGGCATTGTAAACAGAAATAACGACGAGGTGAGGTACCTTCTGTTTTTTGGCCATCTCGTGTTAAAAAATGACTTTCAGGTACGCGAGGTGCCCCCGTTGTTGGAGCAACATCCGGAGAGTGGCAGCCTAAACATTGGTTTGCATTTTTTGTTACTTGTAAGCCACGTACACTATGCGGGACAAGTGGGGGCTGATTTGGGAAAGTTACTGGAATATTGCCTACATCTTTATAAGGGTTAGTAAATGCAGGTGCAATACTTTCTGTTGCTTTGTCGATGCTATTTGCAACTTGTGGCGCATCAGCAAATGCCAATCCGCTACATAAAGCTAGCATGAAAATAAATGATTTTTTCATGAAATCCACTCCATTAAATAATTAAATATTTTTAATTTTTATTTGTTTCTCAAAGCGAGATCCAAATGCAAATACATTTTCTGCGCAGACGTCAATACAACGTCCACAAGTAATGCAATCTTTTGCCAGTATAATTTGGCTATCTTCTGGTCCACCGTGCAAAGGAAGTCTTAATACTTGCGGTTCAGGGCAAACATTATAACAGTCCATACAACGGTCACAGCGATCGCGATCGATTACGTTAATTTTTATCAGGCTTTTAGCGCCAATGACACCATATATCGCACCAATTGGGCAAAGGTGACCACACCAGCCATGCTCAGCAACAAGTAAGTCAAATAAAAAGATGACTGCGACCAACCAAAGGGTTGCACCTGTTCCAAAGACAAAGATACGTCCAAGTGCCGCGACAGGATTTATCCACTCCCATAAGAGCGTACCCGTTATTGCACTACCAACTAAAATGACGGCTAAAATCACATAGCGAAGTTGACGTGAAATTTTTAATGATTGTCGAATACCTAATTTTCTACGTAACCAAGCTGCAGCATCAGTCACAATATTCATTGGGCAAACCCAACTACAAAAGGCTTTGCTCGCAACAATGGCGTAGAATATGACAATCACTAAGGCACCAATAATCGTTGTGATTTCTGGTAGGTAACCTGTCACTAAACTTTCAGCGGTAATCAATGGATCTGTCAATGGTACAGTATCCAAAAGCATGCTTGAGCTGTAATTGCCTTTTAGAATCCAAACTTGCCAAATCGGGCCGCTTAAGAACATTAAAATAATACTTAATTGACTGATTCGACGTAGAATTAAAAAGCGATAAGCATGCCACCAACCAAGTTTTTGACGTGCTTCTAAGCCAGCATCTTTTGGCTTATTCGGGGTATATTTTTCAGCCATTATTTAACCCCCTTAATGTTTAAATCCAAATTCGGGAACTGTTCAGCTTCCGGTACCGTAGTTGGACTTGGTACATAATCCATTGTCGCGCGACTCGGTGTTGCCACTTTTTGATTCGGTACGACCTGCATTGGTTGATAAACAGGTTCATGCTGTCCTTCTGGCATACGAACGTCTAATGATGGACGTAAACCATCTGGATGTTGCTCCTCAATTAAGGATTTTCCAGCGTTTTGTTTTTCTTTCCAACCTAAGCGATAGTGACGACCGAGTAGACCTTTAGCAAGATCCATTGGCAATACTTTAATTGCAGCTTCCTCTAATACACAAGCTTGTTCACATTTTCCACATCCAGTGCAAGCATCGGAATGGACGGTTGGAATAAGCTTCGCATGAATACCTGTACGATCATTATGAACGCGCTCAAGTGTAATCGCTTTATCCACTAATGGACAAACACGATAACAAACGTCACAACGTAAACCTTGCCAGTTAAGACAAGTTTCATGGTCTAGCAATACGGCTAATCCCATTCTTGCATCATTGATGTCTTTGAGCTCTTCACTTAATGCGCCACTTGGGCAAGCATTCATACAAGGAATATCAGGACACATTTCGCAAGGTTTGTCCCGAGCGATAAAGTAAGGTGTGCCAGCTTCCATTGGGGAAATGAGCGAAGCTAAATACAACATATCGTATGGACATGCTTGGACACACTGTCCGCAGCGGGTACAAGCTGCCAAGAAATCCTTCTCCGGTAAAGCACCAGGTGGGCGTAAGGCAACCCCTTCTTTGGCTTTAGCTTGTTGTTGCTGTAAGCCAAGAATCACTCCAACTCCACATACTCCAGCTGCCGTTCTTGTCACGTTTTTTAGAAACTGACGACGGTTAGGATCAAGTTTCATCTGCGTTTCCTTTTATAAGCGGTCTGATTTTGTAAAAACGTTGCAAAATTTGACCGCTCTTGTTTTTTAAATTCCTCCCTTTGTTTAAAGAGAGGAGAGACTAGAAACGAAAGGGAAAACCTACGCTTTCACCACTTTAACCGCACATTTTTTGAAGTCGGTTTCGCCAGAGATTGGGTCGGTTGCATCCAATGTTAATTTGTTAGCAAGCTGACCTGCATCAAAGAAGGTGGTGTAAATTAAGCCTGGAGGACATTTGTTACGACCACGAGTATCTAAGTAAGTAATCATTTCACCACGACGAGTGATTAATTTCACTTTATCCCCATGGCGTAAGCCATATTTTTTCGCATCTGCTGGGTGCATCCACACTAAGTTGTTCGGGAATGCACGGTGTAATTCAGGTACACGACGTGTCATGGTACCAGTATGCCAGTGTTCAAGCACACGTCCAGTACATAACCATAATGGATATTCTTCATCTGGCGATTCTGCTGGCGCTTCATAAGGTACACCTAGAATAATCGCTTTTTTATCTGGATAGCCATAGAATGCGATATCTTCACCTGGTTTGACATACGGGTCAAAGCCTTCACGGTAACGCCATAAGGTTTCTTTACCATCCACAACCGGCCAACGTAAACCACGTACTTGGTGATAAGTATCGAATGGTGCTAAGTCATGACCATGTCCACGACCGAAGTCAGCGTATTCTTCGAATAAACCTTTTTGTAAGTAGTAACCGAAGTAATCAGCTTCATCGTTGATATAGCCAGGAATGTCGGTTGGTACTTTAAATTTGTTTACTTCACCATTTTCGTAAAGCACTTCGTATAAGGTTTTGCCACGATATTCAGGCATTTGAGCTAATAACTCTTCACCCCATACTTCATCAGTTTTGAAGTATTTAGCGAATTCAACAATTTGCCATAAGTCAGAACGAGACTCACCTGGGCCTTTCACTTGTTGACGCCATAATTGAGTACGACGTTCAGCGTTACCGTAACCACCTTCTTTTTCTACCCACATACAAGTTGGAAGAATTAAGTCAGCTGCAACCGCAGAAACGGATGGGTAAGGGTCTGAAACAACGATAAAGTTCTCTGGGTTACGCCAACCAGGGAAAATTTCGTCATTGATATTCGGGCCACCTTGCATGTTGTTGGTGGACATTTGCCATAAGAAATTTAGTTTACCGTCTTTTAAGGCACGGCTTTGTTGTACTGCTGGATAGCCTGGTACGGTTGGAATAGTGCCTTTTGGTAATTTCCATTTTTTCTCTGTAATTTCAACGTGTTTCGGATTGGTTACTACCATGTCCGCAGGTAAACGGTGAACGAAAGTACCTACTTCACGCGCTGTACCACAAGCTGAAGGTTGACCAGTTAATGAGAACGGACCACAACCTGGTTTAGAAATTTTACCGGTTAATAAGTGTACGTTATAGATCATGTGGTTAACCCATACACCACGAGTGTGTTGGTTAAAGCCCATTGTCCAGTAAGATACTAAGTTTTGTTCTGGATCTGCGTACATCTTCGCAAGAGTTTCAAGCTGATCTTTTGGTACACCAGAAATACGGTGTGCTTCATCTAATGTATAAGGTGCAACGATTTTCTTGAATTCTTCAAAGTCAGAATCGTGCATTTTACCTGCAGTTTTACGGTTTTTCGCTGCAACTTCAAGTGGGTGTTCTGGACGTAAACCATAACCGATATCAGTTTCACCACGTTTGAATTTAGTGTGTTTATTAACGAAGTCCCAGTTTACTTTATCGTTTTGGATAATGTAGTTTGCGATGTAGTTAAGGATTGCAAGGTCTGAATGTGGATTAAACACGATAGGCACATCAGCTAATTCAAACGAACGGTGTTCGAATGTTGACATAACCACCACTTTCACATTATCAGAAGAAAGACGACGGTCAGAAATACGAGACCATAAAATAGGGTGCATTTCTGCCATGTTCGAACCCCAAAGCACAAACGCATCAGTTTTTTCGATGTCGTTATAGCAGCCCATAGGTTCATCCATACCAAATGTACGCATAAACGCAACCGCTGCAGATGCCATACAGTGACGAGCATTCGGGTCGATAGTGTTAGAACGGAAACCAGCTTTCCAAAGTTTTACTTTTGCGTAACCTTCGTAGATGGTTGTTTGACCTGAAGAGAACATACCAACTGAATTTGGTTCTTTTTTCTTCAAGATGTCTTTAATTTTTTCCGCCATGATAGTGAAAGCTTGATCCCAAGAAACTGGTGTAAAGTCACCTTCTTTATGGAATTTACCATCTTTCATACGTAATAACGGAGTTTGTACACGGTCTGCACCGTACATGATTTTAGAAAGGAAGTAACCTTTGATACAGTTTAAACCACGGTTTACCTCTGCATCTGGGTCACCTTGAGTTGCGACAACTCGACCATCTTTGGTTCCTACCAATACGCTACATCCTGTACCACAGAAACGACATGGCGCTTTATCCCATTTGATGCCCATATCTTCTGCCGCATCAACCTGTTTAACAGGGATGGTCATACCGGCAGCCGCAGCTGCTGCAAGCGCAGCATTGGCTTTCATAAAATCTCTACGATTAAGTTCCATAGTTTTCCCCACTCGTTGTTGAATTTTTTAGAATATACAAAATGGCATGTATACCTAAATTATTTATTTTTCATCTAAGTAATTAGAAATTAAAGACACGACAATTACTCCTGGGATATCTTTAATTTCATCCATAAGATCCGCTAAAGCTAATTGACGGTTACTTTCAAGGGTAACCACCAATTTGCCTTCTTCAGATTTTTCACCATGAATTTCAGCACCTGAAATAGCTAAAATAGCTTCTTTGACTTGGCTGAGTTTTTCAGGTCTGGCTTGCACAACAATACTGCATACATACCAGTTTTCATTTTCGCTAAATTGACTCATCTGTATTTGTTTCAAAATTAAGAATTTTTATTGCTTTTGTTGGGCAAACGCTTAAACAAGCACCACAACCATTACAACTTTCTAAATCTAAAATAGGTTTTGCCACACCACCAAGCTGTAATCGAAAACGGATGGCATTCATCGGACAGCTATCTTGGCAACTTCGACATTCCACTCGATTTTCGGTTAGGCACTGCGTTGTAATCTCAACTTTATGTGCCCAAGGCTCTTCTTCTAATGAACGAAAAATCGGTTGTTCGCAGACTAAAACACATTTTTGGCAGAAAGTGCATTCGCCTTTGTCAAATTGTATTTCAGGAAAGCCGCCATCGCCTTTTACGATAATTTGGGTTTCGCATACCAGTATGCAATCACCGCATCGAGTACATTTATCTGTAAAGTCTGCTTCGTTTACCGACCAAGGTGGACGTATAGCATTAATACCTTGAATTTTAGCGCTTTCAGAATGTAACGATTGCAAAAACTGCCCACGTAATAACTGTCTGCGAGAAGGGTTCTCAATCGCCATATTTTTCTTTAAAATTCGGTATTTTCAGGGGGTGCATTATCTAGTTCTAATGATAAAATAGTAACTACCTAAAAGGAGTAATTTTTAAAAAATATACACTTTTATTGAGTTAGATCAAGGATATTTTTAAAATATGTTATTAATGTAAATAAATTGTTAAGAAATAAGTGAAAATGATTATTAAAAAGGGCGGAAAGCCCGCCCTTAAAAATATTTAAAACATTATGCGTTTTTGGTTGGGTAATCCCACCAAATATCGAATAATTCGCTGATTTCGATTTGTTGCAATTTATTCTCTTCTAACCATTTTTGCACTAATTGGCGATGGCTTTCATCACATTTGCCGATTTTCTCTAAGCACACTAAGCCTTCCCAATGTAAATAGCCGCTACCTTCATAAGCTAAGCCGTTTGGTTGAATCACTTCAGCAATAAAACGATCAACGGTTTCATCGATAGTTTCGATGCTGGTTCCTTCAGCAAATTGCCAATTCACTAAAAAGCCTAATTCTTGGAATTCAGCTAAGTGAAGTTTTTTACGTTGACGTTGATTACGAGTTTTCATTTTCAATGTTCTCCTATGTTAAGGTAATGGGGTATAGTCATCATCTCGATGATTATTTTTTCTTAAAGTATAAATCCCACACACCGTGACCTAAACGATGGCCGCGCACCTCAAATTTTGTAAGAGGGCGGAAATCAGGACGTGGAATATAATCTTTTTCAGCAGTATTGACTAAATTTTCATTGGCTGAAAGCACTTCGAGCATTTGTTCCGCATAGTTTTCCCAGTCTGTTGCCATATGAATAAAGCCATTTGGTTGTAATTTTTGCACGACTTGCTCCACAAAGTGCGGTTGAACAATGCGGCGTTTATGATGTTTCGCTTTATGCCACGGATCAGGGAAGAAAAGCTGCAAACCGCCTAATTCGCCGTCTTTTACACAATCACGTAAAATTTCAGTGGCATCATGGCAAATTACGCGAAGGTTTTTCACGCCTTTTTCTACCGCATAAGCAATACAGGCTCCCACACCAGGCGTGTGTACTTCAATACCGAGATAATTTTTATCAGGATTCGCTTCAGCCATATCCACTAACGATTTCCCCATCCCGAAGCCAATTTCTAATATAACAGGATTCGAATTACCGTAAATCGCCGCAAAATCAAAAGGGGCGTTTTGATAATCTAATCCAAGATCAGCCCAGTGATCGTTCATCATATTTTTTTGAAAATCACTTAAGCGACCAGTCCGCAACACAAAGCTACGAACTTTACGTTTATAACGACCATCTTCTGTAAATTCAGCCGTTTCAACGGTTTTACGTTTTTGATCAGCAAAGGTTTTTTGCGCTTCTGTCATGGTTTTTATTCGCTCAATTAAAATTGGCGGCGATTATACACTAAAAGGCAAGGTTGTGGGATTTTTCCACCTAATTCCCGTATAATGGCGAAAATTTTTAATTGTTTTTTATTATGAATATTGTCCGAGTTGCATTAGCCGTACCGCTTCCCCGATTTTTTGATTATCTCTATGCGCCCGACTTGACACCAATCGTTGGTGGACGAGTGTTGGTGCCTTTTGGTTCGCAAAAACGAGTCGGGATCGTGGTGGATTTGCCGGCTTCTTCGGATGTCGCAAAAGAAAAGTTAAAACCGATTATTGATGTGCTTGATACAGAATCGCTCTTTAATTCCACAACGTGGGATTGGTTAGCTTGGTCGGCTAATTATTATCGTGCCGCCTTAGGCGACGTGTTGTTTCAAGCGTTACCAGTCAAACTTCGTAATGGAGAAAGTGCGGTTAAAAATGACCGCACTTTTTGGCGTATTACGGAACTTGGAAAACAAGCGTTAGAATCGGGTGAATTAAAACGCGCTAAAAAACAAATTGAAGCCTTAAGTTTATTGCTAACGCAAGATCTAGAAAAAGGTAACAATGAAATCAGTTCCGCGATTTGGTCAGCCTTAAAGGGCAAAGATTATGTGGAAGAGATTATTGTGCCTACTGAACAAAAAAGTTGGCAACAAGCTCTAGGGGATAATCCTTTAGTTAATCTTGATAACCGATTGACCTTAAACAAGCAACAAGCCCTTGCATTTAGCCAGTTGCTTTTCCAAGAAGGCTTTAATGTGTGGTTATTAGAAGGCGTGACCGGTTCAGGTAAGACTGAAATCTATCTGCAATACATTGAAGAAGTTTTAAAGAAAGGCAAACAGGTTTTAGTGCTTGTTCCTGAAATTGGGCTTACCCCTCAAACCGTGAGACGGTTCCAAGCACGTTTTAATGTGGAAATTGATGTATTGCATTCCAACTTGAATGATACACAACGTTTAAATGTCTGGGAGCGTGCAAGAACGGGACAGAGTGCGATCTTGATTGGCACGAGATCGGCGCTTTTTACCCAGTTTTCAAATTTAGGCTTAATCATTTTAGATGAAGAACATGACGGCTCGTTTAAACAACAAGATGGTTGGCGTTATCATGCACGAGATTTAGGCATTGTTTTAGCGCAAAAGCTTAATATTCCTATTTTATTAGGTTCTGCTACACCAAGTTTGGAAAGTGTTAATAATGTACAAAATGGTAAATACCGTCATTTGGTCTTATCAAAAAGAGCCGGAAATGCGACTGCACTTCGTCAATTTGTGATTGATTTAAAACATCAACGAATTCAAAACGGCTTATCCGAACCTCTATTGCAACGTATGCAAGAACACTTAGAAAAAGGTAATCAAGTGTTGTTGTTCCTTAATCGACGTGGATTCGCCCCCGTGTTGTTATGTCATGAATGTGGATGGATTGATGAATGTCATCATTGTGAAAAGCCTTATACCTATCACCAACACCAGCGCGTTTTACGCTGCCATCATTGTAGTGCGCAAAAAACAGTACCGATTCAATGCGGTCATTGTGGCTCAACGCATTTAGTCACAACGGGTTTAGGTACAGAACAGTTAGAAGAAACCTTAAAAGCACGTTTCCCACAATATAATATTGCTCGTATTGATCGTGATAGCACCGCGCGAAAAGGTAAGCTTGAAGGTTATTTAGAGGATATTCAGCAAGGTAAAAGCCAGATTTTAATTGGTACCCAAATGTTAGCTAAAGGACACCATTTTCCGAATGTCACTTTGGTTGCTTTAGTGAATGTAGATAATGCCTTGTTTTCTCTTGATTTCAGAGCCGAAGAACGTTTGGCGCAGCTTTATGTGCAGGTTGCAGGACGTTCAGGCAGAGCAGAAAAACAGGGGGAAGTGGTTTTGCAGACGCATTATCCGGATCACCCGTTATTAACCACATTACTTGAAAAAGGTTATCAAGCCTTTGCAGAAGAAACCTTGAAGCTACGTCATAATATGGGCTTGCCTCCATTTAGTTTCCAAGCGTTGTTTAAAGCACAATGTCGTCATTCTGAAGAGGCGGAAAATGCATTGTCGCAATTGGCCTCTTTCTTCTATGAACAAAAAATTGAAGGTTTGCAAGTGTTGGGTCCAATTCCTGCTCCGTTCAGCAAAAAAGCAGGGCAGTATCGTTGGCAGTTATTATTACAACATGCCTCTCGGAAACAATTACAGACAGCATTGAGTCGATATTCACCAGAGCTGATAAAGTCTTCTCAAGTGCGGTTGATTTTAGACGTAGATCCATTGGATTTGAGTTAGCAAAAATTCCCTAGAAAAATGCACGACTTTTCAGTAGAATTAAGAGTTTTGTATACTCAAAGTTTAAGTTTAATTTATCGAATATTTTAGGATTTTATCGTGGCTCATCGAGATTTTGCCGGTCGAAGCGGCTCAAAGAATAAAAAGAAAGCAAAGAAAAGTTTTAATCGTAATACCTTAATTGGTCTTGCATTGGTCGTGGTATTGGGATTTGGTTTAGGGCTTTACTTCTTAAAAAACAAAACACCTGAACCTGTAGTTGCGACGACGGTCCAACCAGAAAAAACACAACCGAAAAGTGTGTTGCCAAATCGTCCTGAAGAAGTGTGGCACTACATTAAAGAATTAGAAACCCGCACAGTGCCAGTGGACAATAATCCCTCTTCTGTTGAAAAAAATATGCGTTTGACGGAAGAACAACGTCAAGTGCTGATTCAGATGGAAAAAGAGCAAAAAGCAGCAGAAGAAGCGAAAAAATTAGAAGCTCAACGTAAAGAGCAAGAAGCAGCGAATGCAGAAAAAGCCGTAGCTCAAGCACAACAAGCTCAACCAACACAGACAGCTCAAGCTCAGCCAGCTCAACAAACAGCAAAACCAGAAGCGAAAAATCCTGAGCCAGTTAAAAAGCCTGAACCGCCGAAAAAAGCGGAAGTGATAAAAGCTGAACCAGTAAAAACAGAACCCGCTAAAACGGAGCAACCGAAAAAAGTAGAACCTAAACCCGCTGAACAGCAAGTACAGGCTGGCGGTAAAAAATTTGGTTTACAATGTGGTGCATTTAAAAATCGTGCACAGGCAGAAAGCTTACAAGGTCGTCTTGCGATGGCAGGCGTAAATGCACAAATTGCAACAAGTGAAGAATGGAACCGCGTACGCGTAGGACCATTTGCGAGTCGAGATGCTGCAACAGCCACACAAGATAAAGCAAAATCAGTGGTAAGCTGTGTGGTGATTGGAATGTAATTCAGAATTTAAAAGTGCGGTTAAAAATAACCGCACTTTTTTTATATTTTTTGCTTGCCAAAAAATGAAAAATCAATAAAATGAACGTTCATTCATTTTTTAATGTTTGTCTTAAATGACCTTTTTCATATATAACCCGAAGAATTTAATTTTTTATTATGCGACAAGTAAAAGCCTCTAAAACGAAGCTTGATATCAGCGAGCAGATCTTTGATGCTACAGATCGTCTTATGGCAAAAGAAGGATTACATCATCTTTCTATGCATAAGTTAGCCAAGGAGGCTGGCATCGCAGCTGGCACGATTTACCTTTATTTTAAGAGTAAAGACGAGTTACTAGTTCAATTTGCTCGTCGAGTGTTCAATAAGTTTGTTACAGCGATTGAAGAAGGCTTTGATGAAAGCCAATCTTTTTTCGAGCAATACAGAAGAATGTGGTGGAATATTTGGCATTTTCTTCAAGAAAATCCAACGGTTTTGTCAAATATGAACCAATATCGATCTTTACCAGGGTTTCTTGAAACCTGCAAAGAAATGGAACATTCGTGTTGGGAGCAATTTTGTCTCAAGGGGCAAGCAGCAAATGAGTTAGCTGATTTAGATCCTCATCTGTTATTTTTGCTGAGTCTTAAAACGTCAATGGTTTTAGCCTCAGATATCAAATATTTCGGTACGGTAGTAACCGATGCGATGTTAGAATCTGTCATTGAACGCTCTTGGCGTGCAATTCAGAAGTAGTTATTTTATTGTCTTAATGGAGTTTTCCAAATGAGTATAACTCAAACTAATAGACCAAAGCGTTCGCACGTTTTCTTTTTGAAATTAGCGTTAGGCGTATTTGTGTTAATTTTTGCTGCAATGATTTTTCTTAATCAAATGAAAGCAAAAGGCATTGCTGATTTCTTAGCAAATAAACCTGAAACAGCTTCTCCAGTAACTGCAATGACCGTGACGGCTTCAGAATGGACGCCAATCATTGAAACGACAGGTATTGTTCGTCCGAATCAAGGGGCGATGTTAAGCGCTCAAAGTGCAGGAACCGTGTCTAAAGTGCTCGTGCAAAATGGACAGAGCGTGAAAAAAGGGGATTTGTTAGTTGAGTTAGATAGTTCCGTTGAGCGTGCAAGCTTACAAGCCGCACAAGCTCAGGTGGTGTCATTGCGTCAAACTTATCAACGTTATGCAAACCTTGCGGGCAGCGGGGCTGTTTCTCGTCAAGAATTAGATAATGCAAAAGCAGCTTATGAAGCACAAGCGGCAAATATTGAGTCATTAAAAGCGGCGATTGAACGTCGCCAAATCGTGGCACCATTTGATGGTAAAGCCGGTATCGTGAAAGTGAATGTCGGTCAGTACGTTTCAAATGGTACTGAAATTGTGCGTGTGGAAGATCGTTCTTCAATGAAAGTGGATTTTGCGATTGCTCAAAACCTATTAGATAAATTACATATTGGTCAAAAAGTAACAGCTACGGCAGATGCGCGTAAAGGTGAAACTTTTGCCGCGAAAGTTACCGCAATTGAGCCGGCAATTAATTCTTCAACGGGGTTAGTTGATGTTCAAGCAACATTTGAGCCAGAAGATGGTGCAAAATTATTATCCGGAATGTTTACTCGCTTAAATGTCGCTTTACCGACTGAGCATAATCAAATCGTTGTGCCACAAGTGGCAGTGAGCTACAACATGTATGGCGAATCGCTTTATATTTTGACCACACTTTCTGATGAAGATATTGAGAAATTAGGCGGCGCAGAAAAAGCGGCAAATATGTACCGTGCAAAATCAATCACTGTGTTTACGAAAGATCGTCAAGGCATTTATGCGCAATTAAAAGGCGATGAAGTCAAAGTTGGCGATAAAATTGTGACTGGCGGTCAGCAAAACTTAAGTAACGGCTCATTAGTGTCTGTTGCAGATAAAGCGGGCGTAGGTACTGAGCAACCTGCGAATAAAACGAATCTTTAATTAGGAAAAGCGAATGAAATTTACCGATATATTTATTCGTCGTCCTGTTTTGGCAGTTTCGATTAGCTTGTTAATCATTATTTTAGGATTACAAGCAATCTCGAAATTAGCTGTGCGCGAATATCCGAAAATGACCACGACGGTGATTACGGTGACCACAGTATATCCAGGGGCGGATGCAAACTTAATTCAAGCGTTTGTTACTTCCAAAATTGAAGAGGCGGTAGCGCAAGCGGATAATGTGGACTATATGTCTTCAAGCTCTAGCCCAAGTACGTCAACTGTCACCGTAAAAATGAAATTAAATACGGATCCGAATGCAGCATTGGCTGATGTTTTAGCCAAAGTTAACTCGGTTCGTTCTGAATTGCCAAGTGGTATTGAAGATCCAACAGTTTCTTCCTCTACAGGTGGTTCGGGAATTATGTATATTAGTTTCCGTTCTAATAAACTTGATGCAAGCCAAGTGACTGACTATATTCAACGCGTAGTAAAACCACAGTTCTTCACCGTAGAAGGGGTGGCGAGCGTACAGATCTTTGGTGCATCAGAGTACGCACTTCGTGTTTGGTTAGACCCAGAAAAAATGGCGGCTCAAAACCTTTCTGCAACACAAGTGATGTCTGCATTATCAGCGAATAACGTTCAAACGGCAGCTGGTAATGATAATGGCTATTTTGTCACCTATAAAAACAAAGTAGAAACTACGACAAAATCCGTTGATGAATTAGGAAACTTAATTGTGACATCAAACGGCGATAAATTGGTGCGTTTACGCGATATCGCCGATATTGAGTTAAATAAATCAAGTGATAGCTCTCGAGCAGTCGCGAATGGTGCTGATTCTGTTGTATTAGCGATCAACCCAACTTCATCAGCGAACCCATTAACCGTTGCGGAGAAAGTGCGTCTACTTTATGAGAGCATCAAAAATAATCTGCCGGATGCTATTGAATCTGACATCTTATATGACCGTACAATTGCGATTAATAACTCCATTAATGAAGTAATTAAAACGATTGTTGAGGCAACAATAATTGTGTTGGTGGTGATTACCATGTTTATTGGTTCATTCCGCGCGATTTTAATCCCGGTTATCACCATTCCGATTTCATTAATTGGGGTAATTATGTTGCTTCAATCATTTGATTTCTCCATTAACTTGATGACTTTGCTGGCATTGATTTTAGCCATCGGTTTGGTGGTGGATGATGCGATTGTGGTATTGGAAAACGTAGACCGCCACATTAAGTTAGGTGAAACGCCATTCCGTGCGGCGATTATCGGTACGCGTGAAATTGCTGTTCCAGTTATTTCCATGACCATTGCCTTGATTGCGGTATATTCTCCAATGGCGTTAATGGGCGGTATTACGGGTACGTTGTTTAAAGAATTTGCTTTAACCCTTGCGGGAGCAGTATTTATTTCCGGTATCGTAGCATTAACGCTTTCACCAATGATGACCAGTAAATTGCTGAAATCCAACGAGGCTCCAAGTAAATTGGAACAACGAGTAGAGCATACCCTTAGTAAAGTGAATGCAGCTTATGCGTATGTCCTTGATTTGGTGATGGTAAACCGTAAATGTATGTTGATGTTTGCGGTAATCATTTTTTCCACCTTACCTGTGTTGTTTAAATCACTTTCAAGTGAATTAACACCTACAGAAGATAAGGGCGCATTTATAGCGATCGGTTCTGCACCTTCTAACGTAAACGTGGATTATGTGCAAAATGCGATGACACCTTATCAAGAGATTTTAAAAAATACGCCAGAAGTGCAGTTTGCCATGACGATTTCAGGCGCACCAACTTCTAACCAATCTTTAAACGTTGTGACTTTAAAAGATTGGAAAGAACGCTCAAAAAGCCAAACAGCTATCATGAATGAGTTGAATGAAAAAGCGAAATCCATTCCTGAAGTGTCTGTACAAGGCTTTGCGTTCCCAGAAATTGATACAGGGGAGCAAGGTCCTCCAATTGGTTTTGTGATCAGCACATCACAAGACTACGGTGATTTAGCAAATGTGGCGGGTAAATTCTTAGAGGATATGCAAAAATCCAGTAAGTTCGTTTATACCAATCTTGATCTTAAATTTGATACTGCTCAAATGCGTATTAAGATTGACCGTGAAAAAGCGGGGACTTACGGCATTACGATGCAACAAATCAGCCGTACATTAGGGAGTTTCTTATCTGCCGCAACCATTGAACGAGTGGATATTGATGGTCGAGCTTACAAAATTATTTCTCAAGTAAAACGTGACAATCGTTTATCACCGGAAAGTTTTAATAAGTATTATATTACTGCAGCAGATGGTACCTCTGTACCATTAAGTAGCTTAATAACTGCAACATTAGAACCACAACCAAGTTCATTACCGCGTTTCAGTCAGTTAAACTCTGCGGTAATCAGTGCAGTACCAATGCCGGGTACTTCAATTGGTGATGCGATCCAATGGTTGCAAGACAATGCGAAAGATACCTTACCACAAGGTTATAACTATGACTTTAAAAGTGAAGCACGCCAGTTAGTACAAGAAGGTAATGCGCTTGCTGTAACGTTCTTACTTGCGGTAGTGATTATTTTCTTAGTCTTGGCAATTCAGTTTGAATCAATTCGCGATCCAATCGTGATTATGATTTCTGTGCCGTTAGCTGTAAGTGGTGCGTTATTAGCCTTAAATGCCTTTGGATTTGTAGGGATTGCTGGAACGACACTCAATATCTACTCACAAGTGGGTTTGATTACCCTGGTTGGTCTTATTACGAAACACGGTATTTTGATGTGTGAAGTAGCGAAAGAAGAGCAGTTAAACCACGGTAAAACGCGTATTGAAGCGATCACTGAAGCGGCTAAAGTACGTTTACGTCCAATTTTGATGACTACCGCTGCGATGATTGCAGGTCTTGTACCGTTGCTTTATGCAACAGGTGCGGGTGCGGTATCTCGTTTCAGTATTGGTATCGTTATTGTGGCAGGTTTGGCAATCGGTACATTGTTTACCTTGTTCGTGTTACCAGTGATTTATTCATACATTGCAAGCGAACACAAACCGTTACCAGTGTTTGATGAAAATGTGAAACCAATTGAAGGTCACATTAACGAACAACATTAATTGAAAATGCGATAAAAACAAACCGCACTTTGATTTTTCAAGTGCGGTTTTCTTTTAAGCGTTAAAAAAGCGAACATGATGTTCGCTTTTTATTTATGAAAGTGCGGTCAATTTTAGACCGTTTTATTTAGCCATTTTTATTTTTAGCGGCTTTGTAAAGTTCCATTGCTTCTGGTAATAAGCGTTGTAAGTTTTCTTGACGGGACTCATCACTCGGGTGAGTAGAAGCTAACACGTCAAGCACACCTTTAGAGCCACCAGAGGCTTTAGCCATTTTTTGCCATAAGCCAGGCGCGACTTGAGGATTGTAACCTGAGCGAGCCATTAACATGAGACCCACTTCATCTGCTTCAGTTTCTGCACTACGAGAGTAAGGTTTATCTAAAGCAAAGTCTTTGGTCAGTGCAACTAAATCAGTCATATCCGCACCTACTACGGCAGATAATGCTGTTCCACCAACTGCACCAGCAATAGCACTTATCGTGCCGAAGTTAGCTTTGGCTTTACCGTGTTCTTTTAGAGCATGTGCCATTTCATGACCCATTACGACTGCGATTTCGTTATCGTTCAGTTGCAAGGTATCCACTAAACCTGTGTAGAAAGCCATTTTCCCACCAGGCATAGCCCAAGCATTGAGCTCTTTAGATTTGATGACATTGATTTGCCAATTAAACTTTAAGCCAGTTTCATTCGCTTGGTTTGCATAAGGCACCATTTTGTTAAAGACATGATGAATACGTCTTGCGGTATTTGATGTGGTATCAATCGCACCTTGTGAGCGAATTTTCCCCATTTCTTGTGTATAGCTGCTTGCCGCTTCTTGATTGATTGAGGCAGAATCCGCACAAGATGTGATAACCGCCCCAGCTAATACAGCAAAAGCAAAACTTTTGAGTTGTTTTTTCATAAATTATCCTTTTATTGAGATGGCTGATTATATAAATTTATTGCGTTTTGTCGATACAAAAAGATTGTCTTTTAAATTTGCACTACTATAATAGTGCAAATTTTTATTTTAGGACTTAACGATGACAATAAAAAAATCTCCTTCTTTATTAGGCGGCGCCATGATTATTGCAGGTACCGCGATTGGTGCAGGTATGCTTGCAAACCCAACCTCAACGGCTGGCGTATGGTTTATCGGCTCTATTCTTGCTTTGGTTTACACTTGGTTCTGTATGACCACATCAGGTTTGATGATCTTAGAAGCCAACTTACATTATCCTACCGGCTCTAGCTTTGACACCATCGTAAAAGATTTGTTAGGTAAAGGTTGGAATATTATCAATGGTCTTTCAGTTGCTTTTGTGTTGTATATTTTGACTTATGCCTACATCACTTCAGGCGGTGGTATTACACAAAACTTGCTTAACCAAGCTTTTGGTTCTGCTGAAAGTGCGGTCGATATTGGACGTACTTCTGGATCCTTAATTTTCTGTTTTATTCTTGCGGCTTTCGTGTGGCTTTCCACTAAAGCCGTGGATCGTTTCACCACTGTATTGATTGTTGGGATGGTAGTCGCTTTCTTCCTTTCTACAGCAGGTTTATTGAGCTCTGTAAAAACAGAAGTGTTATTCAATAGTATTGCAGAAGGTGAGCAAACTTATTTACCTTATTTATTGACTGCACTTCCTGTTTGCTTAGTGTCTTTTGGTTTCCATGGAAATGTACCGAGTCTCGTAAAATATTACGATCGTGATGGTAGTCGTGTAATGAAATCGATCTTTATTGGTACAGGCTTAGCCTTAGTGATTTACATCTTATGGCAGCTTGCGGTGCAAGGTAATTTACCACGTACAGAATTTGCACCCGTGATTGAAAAAGGCGGCGATGTATCGGCATTATTAGAAGCATTACACAAATATATTGAAGTGGAATACATTGCGGTTGTATTGAATTTCTTTGCTTATATGGCTATTGCAACCTCATTCTTAGGGGTAACGTTAGGTTTATTTGATTATATTGCCGATTTATTTAAATTTGATGACAGCTTATTAGGCAGAACAAAAACCACATTGGTAACATTCTTACCTCCACTATTGTTAAGTTTACAATTTCCTTATGGTTTCGTGATTGCCATTGGTTATGCTGGATTAGCTGCAACAATTTGGGCTGCAATCGTGCCAGCACTGCTTGCTAAAGCAAGTCGCCAAAAATTCCCAAATGCGACTTATAAAGTGTATGGCGGTAATTTTATGATTGGCTTTGTAATCTTATTCGGTGTGTTAAATATTGTGGCACAAGTAGGCGCAAACTTAGGATGGTTTGCAAGTTTCGCAGGATAAGTTTTCGCGTTAATATTGTAGGGGCGTATCGAATACGCCCTTTTTAATTTTACATAGGAAACGAGATGAGTAACCAAGCGAGCGTTTACGATAAAGAAAACTTCTTTACACTTTATCAAAAACTTCGATCTAACCCAATCAGTCTCAATGAAATAGTGGAAAAGCCGACTATGCTTTCCCTGTTACCTGATTTACAAGGAAAAAAATTGCTCGATCTAGGTTGTGGAACGGGCGGACACTTACAACTCTATTTAGAACGCAATGCGGAGAGCGTAGTGGGAACAGATCTTTCAACTAAAATGCTAGAACAAGCTGAACAAGATCTGCAAAAGTGCGGTCAATTTTCAGGACGTTTTTCGTTATATCAGTTACCGATGGAAAAATTAACGGAATTGCCAGAAAGTGATTTTGATGTCATTACTAGCTCTTTTGCTTTTCATTATATTGAGGATTTTCCCGCTTTATTAGCGATGATAGCCAATAAGCTTAAGCCTAACGGCACATTAGTTTTTTCCCAAGAGCATCCGATTGCGACTTGCCATAAAGAAGGGGAACGCTGGGAAAAAAATGAGCAAAAACAGCAAGTCGCTTATCGTTTAAATCATTACCGTGATGAAGGACTGAGAGAACGAAATTGGTTTCAACAACCTTTTAAAACGTATCACCGCACGACAGCAACGATTATTAATGATTTAATTACTGCAGGTTTTCAAATTGAACAAATGGCTGAACCCATGTTAGCCGAGCAGCCACAATGGCATGATGAATTTAAAGATTTGCGGCATCGTCCCCCTTTATTGTTTATTAAAGCAAGAAAAGTGATGAATTTAACAAAATAAACTGGTTTTTGACCGCACTTTATGGTATAAATCGCACCGCTGTTTTTGGGTTTCAAAAGCAGCGTTTTTAATTATTAACAACACACACATATCATTAAGGCTTAATCGGGGTGCCAAACGGTCGATTAGCTGATATGTGGAGGCTCAACCCCAACAAAAGGAAAATATTATGGCACAAGTTTCAATGCGCGACATGATCAACGCGGGCGTACACTTCGGACACCAAACTCGTTACTGGAATCCACAAATGAAACCTTTCATTTTTGGTGCTCGTAACGGTGTTCATATCATCAACTTAGAAAAAACTTTACCTTTATTCAACGAAGCTTTAGCGGAATTAACCCGTATTGCTAGCAACAACGGTAAAGTATTATTCGTTGGTACTAAACGCGCGGCTCAAGAAGCAGTACAAGCTGCAGCATTAGACTGTCAACAATATTATGTAAACCACCGTTGGTTAGGTGGTATGTTGACTAACTGGAAAACCGTTCGTCAATCAATTAAACGTTTAAAAGATTTAGAAACTCAATCTCAAGACGGTACTTTTGACAAATTAACCAAAAAAGAAGCGTTAATGCGTACCCGTGAGATGGAAAAACTTGAATTAAGCCTTGGCGGTATCAAAGATATGGGGGGCTTACCAGATGCGTTATTCGTTATCGGTGCAGACCACGAACATATCGCGGTTAAAGAAGCAAACAACCTAGGTATTCCTGTATTTGCTATCGTTGATACTAACTCAACTCCGGCTGGCGTAGATTTCGTTATCCCTGGTAACGATGATGCGACTCGTGCTATCCAACTTTACGTTTCTGCAGCTGCAGCAGCGGTTAAAGAAGGTCGTAGTAACGAAGCTCAAGTTGCTGAAGAATTAGCAGCTGACGCAGAATAATTTAAGTTTTGCAATAAGGCGAGGCCCTTAATAATCAAACGATTAATTGGCATAGGGGCTAAAATTTAGCCCCTATATTTTTATCTAAAAGTGCGGTCAAAATGAATCGTACTTTCGACAGAGGATTTTTAAAATGGCTGAAATCACAGCATCATTAGTAAAAGAACTTCGTGAACGTACCGGTGCCGGTATGATGGAATGTAAAAAAGCATTAGTTGAAGCAAACGGTGATATCGAGTTAGCAATCGACAACATGCGTAAATCTGGTCAAGCTAAAGCCGCTAAAAAAGCAGGCCGTGTTGCAGCTGAAGGTGTTATCCTTGCTCGTGTAGAAAATGGTTTCGGTGTATTAGTTGAAATGAACTGTGAAACTGACTTCGTAGCAAAAGATGCTGGCTTCTTAGGTTTAGCAAACGAAGTGGCTGATTTCGCAGCAGCAAACAAAGGTACTACTATCGAAGCATTACAAGCACAATTTGAAGAAAAACGTGCTGCATTAGTAGCTAAAATCGGTGAGAACATGAACATCCGTCGTGTTGCTTACTTAGATGGTCAAGTTATCGCTCAATACTTACACGGTGCAAAAATCGGTGTATTAGTTGCAGGTGAAGGTTCTGTTGATGAACTTAAAAAAGTGGCAATGCACGTTGCGGCATCTAAACCTGAATTCGTGAACCCAGAAGATGTATCTGCTGAAGTGGTTGAACACGAACGTCAAATCCAAATCGACATCGCAATCAACTCTGGTAAACCAAAAGAAATCGCAGAGAAAATGGTTGAAGGTCGTATGAAGAAATTCACTGGTGAAGTTTCATTAACAGGTCAACCATTCGTAATGGATCCTTCTGTATCTGTAGGTGACTTCTTAAAATCAGTAAATACTTCAGTGTCTAACTTCATCCGTTTAGAAGTGGGTGAAGGTATCGAGAAAAAAGAAGAAGATTTCGCAGCTGAAGTTGCAAAAATCACTGGCGGTAACGCTTAATTTTCTCCATTGAGATATAAAAAAGCCGATATTGAATATCGGCTTTTTTGTTGCCTTAAATTTGAGAGATTTCCCTATTTATTCGGACGAATATCAATGGCAGGGTCTGCATCTTTACGATATTTCTCTTCAATCAGTTTTTTCAGTCCATAGTCATCTTTGTCAGCTTGTTCAGAGAATAAATCTTCCTCTAATGTGAGTTTCGGATTTTTAATCCCTATCCAATTAGCAATACCTTCTAAGAAATTCAAACCAGATTTAAAGGCTTTGTATTCTTTACGTGCCGTATCATCAGATGAAATCTTAAAGAGCGGAATATTATGATGTAATTGGCTGTGACAGTTTTGATTAAATAAGGTTACACCATGTTTATCATCTTCTTGGTGACATAAACCATGATCGGAGAAATAAATCATTGAGAAAGTGCGGTGCGTTTTTTGCTCGTTTTCTTTGAGGGTTTCATACACTTTCTTAATAAAATCATCGGTTTTCTTAATGGACGTAATATAGCAATTTAAGTACTCATTCTTTTGCTCGATGTCATTATCATTGAAAATTTTCGGATAATCTTCAACACGATCGCAAGCAAGAGGGTGTGAACCATAAATGTGTAACACAATAAAGCGTTTACCTTGTGTTGGATCTTCTAAAACTTGGGCAAATTTAGGGATTAAATCAAAATCGCTGTAGTTTGTAGAATTAAAACTCCCGCCTTTTTTCAAGAAAATGGTTTCATCAGATTTTGATGCAAGCGAAGCAACTGGCGTGTCATATTCACCTAAGAAACCTTGATTAGAGAGCCAGTAGGTTTTTAGACCAGCAGATTTAATGAGATCCACCAAGCTTAAATCATAGTTAGGTTCCCATTTTTCTTTGTCAGGTAAAGTCAGCATTAAGCGTAATGAGGCTACTGTGTTTGAGCCAGCTGATGTCATTCCATCAATGAGAGTACCATTTGCTGATGACATAAAGGGTGTATCATTAACAGGATATCCATACGCATGTAAGTAATCTTTTCGCGCACTTTCTCCCAAAATAATCACATAATCTTGATATTTGGAATTCTCCAAAGTGGATTGTTCCCAGCTGCTTTCCTGTGACATTTTTTTCAATTTTTGCCATTCATCAACGATTTTAACAGTGGAATCAATGGTTTCTTTTAATGGCGCAGCAATCGGTAAGTTATAACCAATTAACAGGGTAGCCAAAGTGATAAATGTTTTATTGCGATAAAATTTGACGCCAAATTTGACCGCACTTTTGTAATGTAAAAAGACTAATAGTGGAATAGCCAATGCGGCTAAATAGCTACTTACGGGGATTTGTAATAGAAACTCTTTCGTTTCCAACATATCTGTCGCAAGAACCGAAGCTATATATTGATAACTTGGTGCGCCAAAATTTAAGCCTGTCGGCGTATAAAATGCATGCAAGCAAACTAATGGCAATAAAATAAAATAGAAGGATTTTCGGCTACTGCTTAACAAAATAATGAAAAGGGCAGTGAGTAAAATTAAACTAATAGATGGCTCTGGAAACATCCCTGAGCCTCGTAAAATCAGGTAACCCGCAAGAATGGCACAAGCCAAAGAAAAAAGTGCGGTTAAAATTTGTGAGGTTTTTGAAATCTTCATAAAGTTTACCTATAAAATAAAAACAGTGATATTTTATCGCACTTTTCTGACCAATTTCCATTTTTAACTTTTTCGCTCTTTTGCTAGAATAAGCCAAATTTTGTAACCGATAAAGGAAAAGACAAATGAGCCAACCAATTTACAAACGTATTTTATTGAAATTAAGTGGTGAAGCATTACAAGGGGATGAGGGATTCGGTATCGATCCTTCGATTCTTGATCGTATGGCGTTAGAGATTAAAGAATTAATTGAAATGGGTGTGGAAGTTGGTGTTGTGCTCGGCGGTGGTAACTTATTCCGTGGCGCAAAATTAGCTAAAGCGGGGATGAATCGCGTAGTGGGCGATCATATGGGGATGCTTGCAACCGTGATGAATGGCTTGGCAATGCGTGATGCGCTTCACCGTGCAGATGTGAATGCAAAATTAATGTCTGCGTTCCAATTAAATGGTATTTGCGATACCTATAACTGGTCTGAAGCGATTAAAATGTTGCGTGAAAAACGTGTAGTCATTTTCTCAGCCGGTACCGGTAGCCCATTCTTTACCACAGATTCGGCGGCATGCTTACGTGGTATCGAAATTGAAGCGGATATCGTGTTAAAAGCGACCAAAGTTGATGGCGTGTATGATTGCGACCCAGCAAAAAATCCTAATGCGAAGCTATACCATAAATTATCTTATGCAGAAGTGATTGATAAAGAATTACAAGTAATGGATTTAGCTGCGTTTACACTTGCTCGTGACCACGGTATGCCAATTCGTGTATTTAATATGTGCAAACCAGGTGCGTTACGCCAAGTGGTGCTAGGCACAGAAGAAGGCACAACGATAGCTAGCAAGGTAGAAGATATGAATTCCGCTCCTTTAGAGCGTACTATTCAAATTACAGAGGCAATAGAAATATCTGTACATAGTAGTGAAATTAAAGCATTGCTAAAAGACCAGGAAATTAGTGAGAACTCTCAATATAAAGTAGAATAAATGATCCCAAAGTGACTGATGGTTATATCAAAATAATGGGTTAGATCTTCGGATGATAAAGACCTAATAGGTTATTGTCGGGGCAAATATTCGATACATTCAGATGGATAAACAATCTATATAGGAACTGTCATCAATGATAAATAGAGGTGAGAAACTATCTCGCCTTTTTTATGAATAAATTTATTCAAAACTCCCTAAAAATCCAGTAAAATCACTGTGTTTTATCTTTATTTATTGAAAAGGACAGATGAATGATTAATGAAATCAAACAAGATGCTGAAGTCCGTATGGAAAAAAGCCTCGAAGCGTTGCGTGGACATATTGCAAAAATCCGTACAGGTCGTGCTCAACCTAGCTTATTAGACGCTATCCAAGTGGAATACTATGGTGCAGCGACGCCACTTCGTCAATTAGCTAACGTTGTTGCAGAAGATGCGCGTACTTTAGCGGTAACGGTATTTGACCGTTCTTTAATCAGCGCAGTAGAAAAGGCGATTTTAACTTCTGATTTAGGTTTAAATCCATCTTCAGCGGGTACAACGATTCGCGTACCTCTTCCTCCTTTAACTGAAGAACGTCGTCGTGATTTAATTAAAATCGTAAAAGGCGAAGGTGAACAAGGTAAAGTCGCGATTCGTAACGTGCGTCGTGATGCAAATGATAAAATCAAAGCATTATTAAAAGATAAAGAAATCAGCGAAAACGATCAGCACAAAGCAGAAGAAATCATTCAAAAAGTGACTGATAGCTATATCAAAAAAGTGGATGAGATCTTAGCTGATAAAGAAAAAGAATTAATGGATTTCTAATTGTCGAACTATGTTTTGGGGCAGACCAAGTGTCTGCCCTTGTTCTATTCTGATGAAGAAATAAAAGCACAAAGTGCGGTCGAAATTTTATGCAAAAACAAAATCTTGTTATTTTAGGATCAACAGGTTCTATCGGTCATAGCACCCTTTCTGTTATCGAACATAACCCCGACAAATACCATGCCTTTGCGTTAGTGGGAGGCAAAAATGTTGAGACTATGTTTGAACAATGCGTGAAATTTCAACCGCACTTTGCTGCATTAGATGATGAAAATGCAGCAAAGGTATTGCGAGAAAAATTAGCCTCACACCACATTAAAACGGAAGTCTTAGCTGGACAGAAAGCCATTTGTGAGTTGGCAGCACATCCGGACGCAGATCAAGTTATGGCTGCCATTGTTGGGGCGGCGGGATTGCTACCGACTCTTTCGGCAGTAAAAGCAAGTAAGAAAGTCTTGCTTGCGAATAAAGAATCCTTGGTGACGTGTGGCCAGATCTTTATTGATGCAGTGAAGCAGTCGAAAGCAAAATTATTGCCTGTTGATAGCGAACATAACGCGATTTTTCAATCTTTACCGCCTGAAGCGCAAGAAAAAGTCGGGTTCTGTCCTTTGAAAGAATTGGGCGTCAGTAAAATTGTCTTAACCGGTTCTGGTGGCCCTTTCCGTTATACACCATTAAACGAGTTTGAACATATTACGCCAGAACAAGCTGTCGCTCACCCAAACTGGTCAATGGGTAAAAAAATCTCCGTGGATTCTGCCACGATGATGAATAAAGGCCTTGAGTACATTGAAGCCCGCTGGCTCTTCAATGCATCGGCTGATGAAATGGAAGTGATTATTCATCCTCAATCTATTATTCATTCAATGGTGCGTTATGTGGATGGTTCGGTCATTGCTCAAATGGGCAATCCGGATATGCGTACGCCAATTGCGGAAACCATGGCTTATCCAAATCGTACAGTCAGTGGTGTGGAACCATTAGACTTCTTTAAAATCAAAGAATTGACATTTATCGAACCTGATTTTAATCGTTATCCAAATTTAAAATTAGCGATCGATGCGTTTGCAGAAGGACAATATGCGACAACCGCAATGAATGCGGCAAATGAAATCGCAGTACAAGCCTTTTTAGATGGCTATATTAAATTTACGGATATTGCGAAAATTAACCAAGTATCAGTTGAGCAAATGCCATCTTCTATCATTTCAAGCATTGATGATGTATTAGCCGTAGATAAGCAAGCACGTGAATTAGCCGCTTCACTGATTAAAAAGTTAATGTAGAATACACCAAAGTGCGGTCATAAAATCCGAATATTTTAGAATGAAAGAACTTGATAACAATAATATTCCCGAACACGTTGCCATCATAATGGATGGTAATGGGCGCTGGGCGAAGCAACAAAATAAGCTGCGTATTTTTGGCCATACAAATGGTGTGGCAGCCGTGCGCCGTGCGGTGAGTTATGCACGACAAACTGGTGTTAAATTTTTGACGTTATATGCATTTAGCAGCGAAAACTGGAATCGTCCTGAGCAAGAAGTGAGTGCTTTAATGACGCTCTTTATGCAAGCGCTTGACCGAGAAGTCAAAAAATTACACAAAAATAATATTCGTTTAAAGATTATCGGTGATGTTTCTCGTTTTAGTGAAAAATTACAAGAGAAGATCACAAAAGCAGAAAAGTTAACGGAAAATAATACCGCACTGACTTTAAATATTGCGGCTAATTACGGTGGTTGTTGGGATATTGTTCAAGCGACTCAACAATTAGCTGAAAAAGTAAAAAATAATAAGATTTCGGTGAGTGATATTAATGAATCACTTTTCCAGCAACATTTAGTCACACAAGATGAGCCGCCGGTCGATTTGTTAATTCGGACGAGCGGTGAGCAACGCATTAGTAATTTCTTGCTTTGGCAAATTGCATATGCGGAATTGTGTTTTTTAGATGTGCTTTGGCCGGATTTTAGTGAAAAAGATTTTAATCAGGCAATTGCCTGCTATCAACAACGTCATCGCCGTTTTGGCGGGACAGAATAAGCGGAGAACTTATGCTTAAAGAACGTGTATTATCAGCCATTGTATTGATTGCTTTGGTATTATGTGCCTTGTTCTTATTTACCCCATTTTATTTTGCCCTAGCCTTAGGCTTTGTGGCGACGCTTGGTATTTGGGAGTGGGCTCAATTTGCTCGTTTTAAAAATCCTTTAGCACGCCTTTGTATCGCGGCATTTTTAGGTGCATTTATTTTCCTTTGGCTTTATAACGAAGGTAATTATTTAGATGCGGGTCGAGTGTTTGAAAACTACTTGCCGCTTTTATTGCTAAATTCAGTCGGTTGGTGGGCGCTTGCATTAGTATTAGTGGTGACTTATCCAAGCTCAGCGAAGTTTTGGGGTAAAAACATCCCTTTACAAGTGTTGTTTGCTTTCTCTACGCTGATTCCTTTTATTGCCGCTGTCTTACGTTTACGTTTAGATAATTATACAGCTGATCCTCATCATGGTTTATTCTTATTGCTTTATGTGTTTGTATTGGTATGGGCAGCGGATTCTGGTGCCTATTTTGCCGGACGAGCCTTTGGTAAACACAAACTTGCGCCAAAAGTATCACCAGGAAAAACATGGCAAGGTGTATTTGGAGGCATGATCACCGCGGCGGTATTGGCATTTGTATTTATCCATTTCTCAGGTGAAACCTTATTAGGTAGCCGTGCAATGAGTGGTTTTGTTGTGCTTTCTGTGGCAACAGTGGCTATTTCTGTATTGGGTGACTTAGCAGAAAGTATGTTTAAACGTGAATCAGGCATTAAAGACAGTAGTCAATTAATCCCAGGCCATGGTGGTATTTTAGATCGTATTGATAGCTTAACGGCAGCAGTACCATTCTTCACATACTTCTATTTCTTTGTGTTATAGGATAGAACATGTCGTTTTTGTGGTCGCTTGGCTCATTTATTGTCGCAATTGCCGTGCTGGTTGCCGTACACGAATACGGCCACTTTTGGGCAGCAAGAAAGTGCGGTATTAAAGTTCATCGTTTTTCGATTGGCTTTGGTAAAGTGATTTGGCGACGCACAGATAAATTGGGCACTGAATTTGCTATTTCAGCCATTCCGCTTGGTGGTTATGTCAAAATGCTTGACGGGCGAAATGAAGAAGTTCCTGTAGAATTAAAATCGCAGGCATTTGAAAGTAAATCTGTCGCTCAACGTGCTTTTGTGATTGCTGCAGGTCCGCTTGCTAATTTTATTTTTGCGATTTTGGCATATTGGGTGATTTATTCTGTAGGGATTCCGAGTGTTAAACCGGTCATTGAAAACGTCACGTCAAATTCACTGGCTGCGATAGCTCAAATTGAACCGAATACTCAGATTTTGGCAATTGATGGGAAGAATACACCCGATTGGGAAACCATTAATTTATTGCTCACTGATAAGTTAGGTTCTGATTCTGTTGAGCTCACATTAACGCCTTTTGGTGAAGACCGACCTTATCAACGAACCATTAATCTGCAAAATTGGACATTTGAGCCGGATAAAGAAACAGCGTTTGAAACACTAGGGATCAATCCAGTTTCAAGTAAAGTGGAGATGACTTTATCAAAAGTGGTGGAGAACTCACCAGCTGAAAAAGCGGGCCTATTGATTGGCGATAAAATTTTAGCAGAAAATTCGACCGCACTTGATTGGAAAGCTTTTGTCGCACAGGTACAACAAGGTCAACCTTTTACAATCAAGGTTGAACGAAATCAGGAAATTTTTGACAAAACCTTGCAGCCGGAGAAGAATCAAGATGGTAAATGGTTTGTAGGGTTAAGCCCGACGTTCTTAAAAGTTGGTGAACAGTATCGAACTGAATTAAAATATGGTATTCTTGATGCGCTACAAAAAGGTGTGGAAAAGACAGGCCAAATTTCTTGGTTTATTGTGAAGGCAATCGGGAAATTGCTTAGTGGTGAACTTTCATTTTCCAGTTTGGCTGGGCCAATTTCAATTGCTCAGGGGGCAGGCGCATCTTCTAACGCTGGTGTGATTTATTTCTTAAGTTTTCTCGCGTTAATTAGTGTTAATTTAGGCATAATGAATTTATTTCCGTTGCCAGTTTTAGATGGTGGACATCTCGTATTTTTGGCGGCGGAAGCTATCAAAGGAAAACCTGTTTCAGAACGGGTACAAAATTTAAGTTATCGTATAGGGCTAACAATCTTGTTAATTGAAACAATTTTTGTGCTTTTTAATGATTTCTTACGTTTATAACTATTATTTTTTATAGGATAAAGTCGATGAAAAAACTTCTAATCGCAAGTTTATTATTCGGTACTACAACGAGTGTATTTGCGGCACCATTTGTAGCAAAAGACATTCGTGTTGACGGTGCTCAAGGAGACTTAGAACAACAAATTCTAGCGAGCCTTCCTGTTCGTAGCGGTCAGCGAGTAACGGATAAAGACGTAGCCAATATTGTACGTTCATTGTTTGTAAGTGGACAGTTTGATGATGTCAAAGCTTTCCAAGATGGTGATGCGTTAGTTGTGAGCGTTATCGCGAAACCAATCATTTCTGAAGTGAATATTAAGGGCAATTCATCTATTCCAACAGAAGCTTTAAAACAAAATCTTGATGCAAATGGGTTCAAAAGTGGTGATGTATTAAATCGTGCGAAATTAGAAGAGTTTGCGAAAACCTTAAGAGAACATTATAAGAGTGTAGGCCGTTATAATGCGAAAGTTGAACCAATTGTGACGACTTTACCAAATAACCGTGCAGAAATTACCCTTCAAATTGATGAAGATGATACGGCAAAACTTCGTTCAGTGACTTTTAATGGAAATGAAGCGATTTCGAGCAGTAAGTTACAAGAACAAATGGAGCTTCAACCAGATTCTTGGTGGAAACTTTGGGGTAATAAGTTTGATGGTTCTCAGTTTGATAAAGATGTTCAAGCTATCCAAGATTACTACCAAAATAATGGTTACGCAAAAGCAAAAGTGACTAAAACAGATGTTCAATTAAATGAAGATCATACAAAAGCAGATGTGACCATTGATGTGAGTGAAGGTGAAAAATACAATTTAAGTTCAGCTCGTATTGTTGGTAACCTAGGTGGTATGGCTAATGAGTTACAACCATTATTGAGCGAGCTTCACTTGAATGAAACATTCAGACGTTCAGATGTGCAATACGTAGAAAGCTTAATTAAAGATAAATTAGGCGAGCGAGGTTATGGTAGCGCAACAGTTAATGCTGTACCAACTTTTGATGATGCAAATAAAACACTGGCTTTAACATTTGTTGTGGATGCGGGTCGTCGTCTATCTGTACGTCAAGTTCGCTTTGAAGGTAATACGGTTTCTGCTGATAGTACATTGCGTCAAGAAATGCGTCAGCAAGAAGGGACTTGGTATAACTCACAATTAGTTGAGTTAGGTAAAGTGCGTTTAGATAGAACAGGCTTCTTTGAAAGCGTAGAAAATCGTATTGAACCAATCCAAGGTTCTAACGATGAAGTGGATGTAGTATATAAGGTTAGAGAGCGTAATACAGGTAGCATTAACTTTGGTATCGGTTATGGTACAGAAAGTGGGCTTAGCTATCAAGCAAGCGTGAAACAAGATAACTTCTTGGGAACGGGCGCTGCGGTAAGTTTAGCCGGTACACGTAATGACTACGGTACAAGTGTAAACTTAGGTTATACAGAGCCATACTTTACTAAAGATGGCGTAAGTTTAGGTGGAAACGTATTCTATGAAACTTACGATAACTCAAAAAGTGATACCTCATCAACCTATAAACGTACCACTTATGGTGGTAACATGACATTAGGTTTCCCAGTCAATGAGAATAACTCATATTATGTGGGATTAGGTTATACTTACAATAAAATTAGCAATTTCGCGTATGAGTACAACCGTGATTTATATATGAAGTCAATGAATTTGATTGGAAACTCAATCAAAACTAATGATTTTGATTTCTCATTTGGTTGGAACTACAACAGCCTAAATCGTGGCTATTTCCCAACTAAAGGGGTAAAAGCAAATCTAGGTGGTCGTGTAACCATTCCAGGATCTGACAATAAATATTATAAATTAAGCGCTGAGCTTCAAGGTTTCTACCCATTAGATCGTGATCACCGTTGGGTGTTATCAGGAAAAGCAACCGCCTCTTATGCTAATGGCTTAGGTGGTAAACGTGTACCGTTCTATCAACTTTATACGGCTGGTGGTATCGGTTCATTACGTGGCTTTGCTTACGGTGCGGTAGGTCCTAATGCGATTTATCAAGACAAATATGGTCAATGGTATCAAAGCACTGATGTCGTTGGTGGTAATGCGATGGCTACAGCAAGCGTGGAACTTATTGTTCCAACTCCATTTGTGGGAGATAAAAGCCAAAATAGTGTAAGAACCTCGCTTTTCGTTGATGCAGCGAGCGTTTGGAATACAAAATGGAAATCAGATAAAGAAGGCTTAAAATCATCTCCGATTTATGCAACATTACCTGATTACAGCAAAGCAGGTAGAGTTCGTGCTTCAACTGGTGTTGCTTTCCAATGGCAATCACCAATTGGACCATTGGTATTCTCTTACGCGAAACCAATCAAAAAATATGAGAATGATGATGTAGAACAATTCCAATTTAGTATTGGTGGTTCTTTCTAATAAATTGAACTTTTATATTCTATTTAAGTCAAAATCTTTGTTCTGTGTCAGTGAGTTAGCTGACACAGAAAAGTTTACTAAACTAATTTAAGGAAATTCAAATATGAAAAACGTATTAAAAGTTACCGCACTTTCTTTAGGTCTAGCACTTGCATCAGGTTTTGCTGCTGCAGATGAAAATATCGCATTCATCAATGCTGGCTATTTATTCCAAAATCACCCAGATCGTCAAGCGGTGGCAGATAAGTTAGATGCAGAATTCAAACCAATGGCAGATAAACTTGCTGCAAGCAAAAAAGAAATTGATGATAAAATCGTAGCATCTCGTAAAAAAGTAGAAGCAAAAATTGCCGCTTTACAAAAAGATGCACCTCGTTTACGTCAAGCTGAAATTCAAAAACGCCAAGACGAAATCACTAAATTTGGTTCAGATGAAGAAGCAGCATTAAATAAATTAATGGAAGAGCAAGATAAAAAAGTTGCTGAGTTCCAAGAGTTAAATGAAAAACGTCAAACTGAAGAGCGTGGTAAATTATTGGAAAGCATTCAAGTTGCAACTAATAATTTAGCTAAAGCTAAAGGTTATACTTATGTTTTAGATGCAAACTCTGTCGTATTTGCGGTAGATGGTAAAGATATTACTGAAGAAGTATTGAAATCTATTCCTGCAACTGAGAAAGCCGCTCCAGCAAAAACTGAAGAGAAAAAATAATAGGTTCTCATAATGCAAAAATCCTATTCTTTACAGGAATTAGCAACAAAAGTCGGCGGTACCCTTCGCGGTAACGCCGACGTTGTCGTTAATGGTATTGCTGCTCTTTCAAAAGCTGAAGCAAATCAGCTTACGTTCATTTCTAATGCAAAATTTCGCCCTTTATTAGCAGAATCTAAAGCAGGTATTCTTGTGGTGTCTGAAGCGGATGTGGAATTTTGCTCACCTGAAAGTAATTTACTTATCGTTAAAGATCCTTATGTTGCTTATGCAGTATTAGCTCAATATATGGATACTACCCCGAAAGCGGCTCAAAATATCCACCCAAGTGCGGTTATTTCTGAAAAAGCTTCAATTGGTGAAAATGTATCAATTGGTGCAAATGCCGTTATTGAAGAAGGTGTTGTATTAGGCGATAACGTGATTATTGGCGCCGGTTGTTTTGTAGGTAAATTCACCAAAATTGGTGCAGGTACACAGCTTTGGGCAAATGTAAGCGTTTATCATGAAGTAGAAATTGGACAAAATTGCTTAATTCAATCAGGTGCTGTGATTGGTAGTGATGGTTTTGGTTATGCAAATGATCGTGGTCGCTGGGTGAAAATTCCACAAGTTGGTCAAGTGATCATTGGTAATAATGTCGAAATTGGTGCTTGCACTTGTATTGACCGTGGCGCCTTAGACGCGACAGTCATTGAAGATAACGTCATTATTGATAACCTTTGTCAAATTGCGCATAACGTTCATATCGGCACAGGTACAGCAGTAGCTGGCGGTGTCATTATGGCCGGTAGCCTAAAAGTGGGGCGTTATTGTTTAATTGGCGGAGCAAGTGTGATCAATGGCCACATGGAAATCTGCGATAAAGTCACAGTAACAGGCATGGGGATGGTAATGCGCCCAATTACTGAACCAGGCGTTTACTCATCGGGTATCCCATTACAAACTAATAAAGAGTGGCGAAAAACAGCCGCACTTACCCTGGGGATTGATGGTATGAATAAACGACTGAAAGCCCTTGAGAAAAAACTTGGCTAAGATTTTTAAAACGTACCCTAGGGTGCGTTTTATTTTTATACAGAAATATCGTATAATTCCAGTGTTTTATTATTATTTATTTTAAAGGTATTAGACGTGTCAGAGAATCAAGTAAGTAAAGTAATTGAAGCAAAAGAAATTATGACCTTATTGCCACATCGTTATCCATTTTTATTAGTGGATCGTGTGTTAGACTACAAAGAAGGTGAGTGGTTAAAAGCAATTAAAAATATCAGTGTAAACGAACCTTGTTTTACCGGTCATTTCCCTGGAGAGCCAATTTTACCTGGCGTGTTAATTCTTGAAGCTTTGGCACAATCAATGGGGATACTTGCATTTAAAACCCATGAATTAAAAGGTGGCGAATTATTCTATTTCGCAGGTATTGATGAAGCGCGTTTCAAACGCCCAGTATTGCCTGGAGATCAAATGGAATTGAACGTTCAAGTGATTAAGGAACGTCGTGGTATTACTGCATTCACGGGTATTGCAACTGTAAACGGTGAAGTCGCTTGTGAAGCCAAGTTAATGTGTGCTCGTCGATAATTAAAGAAAATTAAGGGGTAAGTATGATCCACCCAAGTGCAAAAATTCACCCAACCGCGCTTGTTGCTGATGGCGCAGTTATTGGCGAAGACGTTGTTATCGGTCCTTTCTGTATTATTGAAGGGAGCGTTGAGATTAAAGCGCGTACTGTTTTAAATTCTCACATTGTCGTGAAAGGCGACACCGTGATTGGTGAAGATAACCAGATTTATCAATTCGCTAGCATTGGTGAAGTCAACCAAGATTTAAAATATAAGGGCGAAGCAACTAAAACCATTATTGGTAATGGCAACCTTATTCGCGAACACGTGACAATTCATCGCGGCACTATCCAAGGGGGAGGTGTAACACGTATTGGTAACAACAACTTATTGATGATCAATGTCCACGTTGCTCACGATTGCCAAATTAAAAATAACTGTATTTTGGCAAACAATGCAACCCTTGCAGGTCACGTTGAATTAGATGATTTTGTTATTGTAGGTGGTATGTCTGCGATCCATCAATTTGTGATCGTCGGGGCGCACGTTATGTTAGGTGGTGGCTCTATGGTTAGCCAAGATGTGCCGCCTTATGTGATGGCACAAGGTAACCATGCGCAACCTTTCGGTGTCAACCTTGAAGGATTAAAACGTCGTGGTTTTGATAAACCAACTATGCATGCTATCCGTAATGTTTATAAAATGATTTACCGTAGCGGTAAAACCCTTGAAGAAGTATTGCCAGAAATTGAACAAATTGCACAAACTGAATCTGCAATTAGTTTCTTTGTGGAATTCTTCAAACGTTCTACCCGTGGCATTATTCGTTAATTAACGTTTCTTTTCTCGTTAAGAGAAAATGATGAATAACAAAGAGACCGCACTATGATTTGTTCAAAGTGCGGTCGTTTTTTAGGATAAATTTAATGATAAAAGAAAATCCGACTATTGCGATCATTGCCGGCGAAGTCTCTGGCGATATTCTTGGCGCAGGTCTCATTCAGGCGCTTAAACGCCACTATCCGCAAGCTAAATTTATTGGGATTGGTGGAGAGCGAATGATTGCTCAAGGCTTTGAAAGCTTTTTTGATATGGAAGAGCTCTCTGTCATGGGGCTAGTAGAAGTTCTCAAACATTTGCCTCGATTGCTAAAAATTCGTCGCAGTATCATCGAACAACTTTCTGATATTAAACCGGATGTATTTATCGGTATTGATGCACCGGATTTTAATCTTACCATTGAACTGAAATTAAAAGAAAAAGGGATTAAAACCATTCATTACGTGAGTCCATCTGTATGGGCTTGGCGTCAAAATCGTATTTATAAAATTGCTAAAGCAACCCACAAAGTGTTAGCCTTTCTTCCTTTTGAAAAAGCCTTTTATGATCGTTTTAATGTGCCTTGCCGTTTTATTGGTCATACTATGGCAGATGCGATTCCATTAAAACCAAATAGAACGGAAGCTTGCCAGACCTTAGGTATTGATGAAAAAGGACGCTATCTTGCCATTTTAGTGGGGAGTCGAGGTAGTGAAGTTGGGTTTCTGACAGCACCATTCCTAAAAACAGCCTTGTTATTAAAAGAAAAATATCCAGACTTACAGTTTTTAGTCCCCTTGGTGAATGAAAAACGTCGTCAGCAATTTGAGGAAATAAAGGCTCAGATTGCCCCTGATCTCGATATGCATTTAATTGATGGTAAAGCACGCCAAGTGATGATTGCTGCCGAAGCAACTTTACTAGCTTCAGGTACCGCTGCACTTGAAGCGATGTTGTGTAAATCGCCAATGGTGGTAGGGTATCGAATGAAACCTTTCACGCATTTTTTGGCAAAACGATTGGTCAAAACAAAATATATTTCATTGCCCAATTTGTTAGCGGATGAAATGCTTGTGCCAGAAATGATTCAAGAAGATTGCGAACCGCAAAAATTAGCAGAACAACTTTCTCAGTATTTGGGTGATGACGAAAGTGCGGTCAAATCTCGCAGTGTTTTAATTCAACGTTTTACTGAATTGCATAAATTGATTCAATGTGATGCGGATAGCCAAGCCGCACAATCTGTGGTTGATTTATTGGAGCAAAGACATGATTGATTTTGTTTATCCTGAAGGTTATCAATTAGTTGCTGGGGTGGATGAAGTTGGACGGGGCCCTTTAGTGGGGGCAGTTGTCACGGCTGCGGTGATCTTAGATCCGAATAAGCCGATTGCTGGTTTGGCGGATTCTAAAAAACTCAGTGAGAAAAAACGTCTTGCACTCGCAGCAGAAATTAAAGAGAAAGCCTTAGCTTGGGCAATGGGCCGGGCAGAGCCTGCTGAGATTGATGAATTGAATATTCTTCATGCCTCGATGTTAGCCATGGAGCGAGCCGTAAAAGCCTTAAAAATTCAACCGCACTTTGTATTGGTGGATGGCAATCGTATTCCGCCTAACCTTGGTTTCCCAGCTCAAGCGGTAGTGAAAGGGGATTCACTTGTGGCGGAAATCAGCGCGGCCTCTATTTTGGCAAAAGTCGCACGGGATCAGGAAATGGAAGAATTAGATAAAAATCATCCTGAATATGCCTTTGCTCAACATAAAGGTTATCCCACCAAATTACATTTAGAAAAACTAGCTGAGCTTGGTCCTTTACCGGAGTATCGCCGTAGTTTTTCTCCCGTGAAGAAAGCATTAGGCATGGAAGAATAGTTAGAGTAAAAGGTCTTAAGATTAAAGGATAGAGTATGAACACCATTTTTAGCATGCACTTTGGGTGAGTCCATTGTTTTGGACATTAATACTGCTTGGTGCGGCCATTATTTTATTTGTACATAATAAAATTCGTATGGATGTGGTGGCATTATTGGTGATGCTCTCCTTTTATCTAAGCGGTATTCTCAGTATTCAAGAGATTTTGGTTGGCTTTAGTGATCCTAATATTATCCTCATTGCTTTACTCTTCATTGTAGGGGAAAGTTTAGTCCGTACAGGAATTGCTTATCGCGTGAGCGATGGCATCTTGAAAGTAGCAGGAAATAGTGAAGCCAAGGTACTTATTTTACTGATGCTTTCAGTGGCAGGATTAGGTGCATTTATGAGCTCAACAGGTGTGGTTGCGGTGTTTATTCCTGTTGTGATAATGATTTGCCGCCAAATGAATATTTCACCCAAACGATTAATGATGCCATCAAGTGTAGCAGGATTAATCAGTGGGATGATGACATTAATCGCGACAGCCCCTAACCTTGTGGTGAATGCGGAATTAGTAAAAGACACCAATCTTCGTCTTGAGTTTTTTGATTTCACTCCGATAGGATTGCTGATCTTAGTGTTGGGTATGGGCTATATGCTTATCGCTCGTCGATGGCTTTCTGATAATAGTGATGAAAGCAATCAAGATACGGCGCAGAGCTCCATGAATGAGTTAATTAATGAATATGGTTTGAAAGATCGTACTAAGCGTTTGGTGGTGAAAAACACGTCCCCTTTCGTGAGTAAAACCTTAGATCAACTTCATTTGCGTTCTAGTTACCAACTCAATGTGTTGGCGATTGAGCGCTGGAAACATTTCCGCCCAAGTTACATCATGCCTCTTGGCACCTCAGAGATAAAAGCAAAAGATATCCTCATGGTGGATCTGGAACGCTGTGATTTCAATTTTGATATGTTTTGCCAAGAGTTTCATTTAGAACCTGCCGAAATTAAATCCCAATCGTTTGATCAGCAAGCTCGTTCTATTGGGATGGCTGAGTTAATTATTGTGCCAAACTCAGCCTGTATTGGTAAAACGACTGCTGAGTTACAATTCCGCACGAAATATGGCTTGAATGTAGTTGGGATTAAGCGAGATGGAGTGGTGTTGAGTGATGCTTTTAAAGAGAAATATCGCTCAGGTGATTTGCTTTTAGTGATTGGTGATTGGCGACTTATTCAAGCGATGCGTGATCGTCGAAAAGATTTCCTGGTATTGAATTATCCGAAAGAAATGGAGCGTGCCGTACCAGCTCAACGTCAAGCACCACTAGCCTTACTATCCATTTTGACTATGGTGGTACTGATGGTCTCAGGTGCTGTGCCGAATGTTGTGGCTGCCTTGATTGGTTGTTTAATGTTGGCTTATTTCCGTTGCGTAGATGCTAAAAGTGCTTATGACTCCATTCAGTGGCCGAGCCTTATTTTGATTATCGGAATGATGCCATTTTCGACCGCACTTCAAAAAACTGGCGGGGTTGAGTTTGCGGTGAAATGGCTCACACAACTCATTGATGGGTGGGGGATGTATCCTGTATTGATTGTACTCTTTATTTTTTGTGCATTAGTCGGATTGTTTATATCGAATACTGCCACTGCAATTTTGATGGCACCCATTGCGATTTCTCTCGCAACCCAGCTTAATGTGTCTCCCGTGCCATTTGCAATGGTCGTGGCGATTGCGGCTTCAGCTGCATTTATGACGCCGGTATCTTCTCCGGTGAATACCATGGTGGTGGGACCTGGTGACTATAAATTTGCTGATTTTATTAAAATTGGTGTACCTTTTACCTTAATTATTATGTTGGTAACTGTGTTTATTGTGCCAATACTGTTTCCATTTTAAATGAAAAAGAGCGGTCAAAATTGACCGCTCTTTGATCTGCACCCCAAAACCTGGACACCTAATTTGAGGTGCAGATTATGTCCT